>Ga0209407_1000306_pt1 | contig 67245 bp, 65 predicted proteins | sample AD_JPNHG3_MetaG_FD_184410 | JGI IMG/M metagenome (GOLD analysis project Ga0209407, IMG submission 184410) | Active sludge microbial communities of municipal wastewater-treating anaerobic digesters from Japan - AD_JPNHG3_MetaG (SPAdes) (version 2) | ecosystem: Engineered > Bioreactor > Anaerobic...
GTCCTGGCTGCCCAGTTAGCCAGACTGGTTGCGCCAGGTAAAGTGTGGCCATATATTGTCATATGGCAACCATTATATCTTCCTTTCATAAATTCTTTAAGTGGAGCATATCATATGAACCAGCGCATTATCTTGACATATAATTATATTAATATTATGATTAAATCAGTCCTTTTAATTAAGGAAAGGGGTGATTAAGTTGAAGAATGTGTTTTATCTCCCGGGTTTTCAGAAAGATAATTTTGACCGCTTTGAGATAAGCAGAGTCATTAAATCATTTCTGGAAAGTGATGGTTGGAAAGTCAATGTGTCTAACTACGGAAACGACCGACCAATGAATCTTCCAATATGGATTTATTTGGAAGAGGCAGCGTGTGAGCTTAAAAAACAAAAGCCAGATGTAATTATTGCACACTCTTTTGGGGGTATCATTGCTCGTTATTTAATAGAAATTAAAAACGTGTCAGTTGATAAATTGGTAATGTTAGAGACCCCTCATAATGGTGTTCCAATGATTTTTATGAGACTGTTGGGATATCCAAATTGGCCTGCTGTGCGAGTTATTTTGAAGGGAAGTCCCTTTTTATCTTTTCTTAACAGTAAATTTTTAGAAAGAGGGGTTGGTTCGCATTATTATCAGATTGGCGGTCTATATACTACCCTTGCGCATCAGTTTTTTGACCTTCCCGGTGTTCGCAAGAAAGTTTTTCCCCTTGTTAGTCATTCTAATTTGCATAACGACCCCCATGTCTTGGCAGAGATTAGTCGTTTTCTTAACGAATAAACATTAGTGATTATTTTTTTAATCACTTTTTAAATTTGTAAAATTAATTTAAACAAGGTAATATTAAGAAAGGAAAAATAAAAAGAAAAAATAGAAAATTAAAATAAAAGTTAAATATGTTAATTGATGATGTTATAATTAAAGTTAAGGCTGGCGATGGCGGTAAGGGTGCGGTAAATTTTAGCAAGGTCCCAGGCGCTTTAGGTCCGACTGGCGGCAGCGGCGGTAATGGTGGAAATATATATTTTGTTGGTGTTTCAGAATTAGACGCCCTCAATCAGTTTCGTTTTAGAAAAAAGATTATTGCTGAGAATGGTCAAAATGGCAAAAGTCAATGCTTAGATGGAGCCAATTCTCCTGATATATATTTAAAAGTGCCGGTTGGCACTGTTGTTCATAATTTAACAACTCATACTGATTTAGAAATTACTAAAGTAGGGGAAATTGTGTTGGCGGCAAAAGGTGGCAAGGGAGGTAAAGGAAATTATTATTTTCGTTCCTCAGTAAATACAACGCCGACACAAGCGCAAACGGGTTTACCGGGTGAAGAATTTGAATTACGTTTGGAACTTAAAATGATTGCCGATATTGGTTTGGTTGGGTTGCCTAATGTTGGTAAATCTAGTTTGTTAAAAGAATTAACCAATGCCGACCCGAAGGTGGCTAATTATCCTTTTACTACACTAGAGCCAAATTTAGGTGTTTATTATGATTTAATTTTAGCAGATATTCCCGGTTTGATTGAGGGCGCTCATACTGGCAAAGGATTAGGAATTAAATTTTTAAGGCACATTGAACGAACAAAAATTATTTTTCATCTTATCTCAGCAGAATCGGAAAATTATAAAATAGATTATCAGACAATTAGAAAGGAATTAGAAGAATATGACCCAGCTCTTTTAAAAAAACCAGAATATATTTTTATTACTAAAAGCGATTTAGTAGCAACAGAGACATTAAAAGAAAGATTAACAAAATTTAGAAAAAAAGCCGTGCCAATCTCAATTTATGATTATGATAGTATTGAAAAAGTTAAAAAAGTTTTAAATAAAATTATGGCAAAAAAATAGCAATTTTGCATTTTGTTTTTTTAATTTCTATTTTGATAAAAGGGGTGACTGCGCGGCAGACAAGCATTGCGATGGCCATTTTAAGAATCTTAAATCTTTGAATATTTATCTATTGTTGACAAATTTATTTTGTATTAAAATTAAATTGATGTTAAAATAAAATAATGTTAAAAATATTTTTAAATTTAATTCTCAATTTTATATTATTATAAAAAATTAATTTTAATAAAAAATAAAATTATGTCTAACCAAGAATTATTTCAATATATAAAACTTCAACTTGGAAACAATACGCCTTGGGAAAAAATTAAAAGCGATTTACTAGGCGTGGGCTGGCCCGAGGAAATAGTTGAAGAAAATTATGCAGAGGTTTTGAAAGAACAAGCCTCTCAAATGTTTACTTCTATTATTAAGCCAAACACTGAATCATTAACAGAAAAACCAGTTAATCAAATGTTGCCCCCCGAAGAAGAAGAAAAATTGATTGAGCAACCCGAGCAACCCGAAGCATTAAAAGAGGAAAGAAAAGCGCTTGAACAATCAACCGAACCAATCAAATCAACTGAACCAATTGAATTTACCCCGCCAACTGAATTAGCTGCAAATGAGACATCTGTTCCCACTGAGCCATCTGTTCCCAGTGAGCCATCTGCTCAAACAGAAGAATATATTATTGATAATGAAGAAAATTCTGAGCTTCAATCAACTAATGATGATAATAATTTTGAAATACCTGTTAGAAAATCTCCAAGCGAAGAATTAAATGAACCAGAGAGTCAGCCCCTAGAAAAATTCCAAAATTATAATTCGGATGTTTTTAATTCTGAAGCGGTTCAAGCTAAGGCGCCGGTCGCTCCAATTTCTTCAACCCCTTTTTCAAAACCAAAGAAAAAATCTTCTCTTCTTTGGGTTATTTTAGCCGTGGCTTTGCTTTTAGGATTAGGAGGGGCAGGATATTTTTATTTTTTGTTTAATCAAGAAAGTAAAAATATTGCCTCGCAAGAATCAAATGAGGCTATACCAATTTTTTATAAATCTTTAGAAAATACTTTTATTAATTTTGGTAATAATAAGGCTAAAGAATATAATATTGTTCTAAATGGCAAATTTACTCTTACCAATCCAATTTTTATAGAAAATAATGGTGAAATGTTAGCATACGAATATGTCAATATAAATCTTACCGACAAGTTAGATTACGATATAACTTCACCGGGCCAAGCAACAGGAGTTATGGCGCTTAATGTGGCGGCTAATTTAAATTCAAATAATCAAACCGTTTTGCCTAAAAATATTAATTTAGCAGGCGATATTGGAATATCGCAAAATAATTTTTATTTTCGCATAAGGCAATTTAATAGTGATAGCATAATACTTGCCTTGCCAGCATCTGAGATACTTATCCGTTATTCACCTGAAATGTATACTCAAATTTATCCACTGTTAAATCAATGGGTTGTTAACAAAAATATAATTGATACGCAACCTGTTTTTTCAGAGTTTGATTTGTTTACGCAAAATTTATCTATATTTTATAATACTTACCAAGCCAACCTTAAACTCGCATTGCAACCTCAGGAATTAGGAACCGTCAATTTAGAAAATGATGATTGCTATTATTATGAAGTTAAATTTATTGATAAGGACGCTTTGAAAAGCTTTATTGAAGCAGGCATAAATGAAATTTTTAATAGTCCAGCGGCCAATTCAACAATTAAAATTCAACAAGCTGACTTTGATTATAGTTATAATAATTATATTTGGCCTATTTTGCAAAAATCAAAAATAATAGTTTGGATTAAAAAAAGCGACGCTTCTCTTAAAGAAATCAATATTAGCTATACAGATAATTTAATGAACTACGGGTCCGACGCGCCTATCTCAGATATTACTTTTAATTTTACCATTACCCCTCAAAAATTATCATCTGAAACATTATTAGCTTTTCCGCCAGATCCTCAAAATGTTAAAGATTATCAAAATTATTTTGATACTGCCACTAATATTATTCTTAATAATTATAAAACCTTTGATGATGATGCTGTGATTGCTAAACTTTTTTCTTTAAGAGAAAAAATCCAAAATTATTATCAAAAGAAAAATACTTATATTGGTTTTACTACTGATTCAAAAATTGCAGAGGCCATTAAAGATATTAATAGTGTAAAAACCGTTCCCGGCGCGTATATTTATATTAATAAAGATAAATATTGCCTTATTAAGGAAATGCCTAATACCAAAAATACATATTGGTGTATTGATAGCAATGGTTATGTGGGAACTTCTAATAGTTGCACTAAAAAAACTTATGCTTGTAAATAAAAATAATATTTAGCATAGCAATTAAAAACACAACATTATAATTTATTTATAAAGACAATAGCAAACGCTATTGTCTTATTGATTATTTTATGTTATTAAATATTTGTTTTTTATTGCTCTTTGAACAATGGAGATGAGTAAAGATGGATAGTCAAAAGCAAAAATTTGACTTATCTTTTTCGCCCAAATGGCGAGATATTGCGCGGGATATTTATGTCCCGCCAGACCAGCAGGAGACTGGTTACTTGGCGGTCGTTTATACCGACCGCGTCGCGTTTGAGAACAAAATTATTGGAGAAGTTCCGGGCATTGGAATTTTTCGAAACCTCACCAGCCAGTATTTCAAGAAAAAAGTGGCTGATATTATTCCCAACGACCTGCATTCTGAGCAAAGCCTTCAGAATTTTCAGAGATTTATCCCTTGCGCGCTTGACCAACAGAAATATGAAGGCCGGGTAGCCATTGTTCGGCGCTTTGAATCCCTGCCTGTTATATTTTATGTTTTTGGATACTTAACAGAACTGCTTTATAAAATTTATTCTAAAAATCCCTTTCTCCTATCCGATACAGAAAAATATTATATTGATTATCTTCCGGAACAGCTCAGAGAGGGAGATTCGTTTTTAAGTCCAGTCATTGTGTTAATGACAAAAGGCTCAGCCAAGCACCCGTCGCGCCTATTGCGTTACGACGAAGCGGTTAACATAATTAATGATTGGATTAATCAATATGTGTTTGTTAGATACGCTGGCTATACGGTCGAAAATGTTTTTACGCAGGCCTATAATGCCTCCTCCGCAATTTATAAGCGAATAAATAACTTTGGATTTGGTCAGAATGGATATATTATTTCAAATTTGAAATTGGAATTTGGGGTTAGTCGTTATTGTGGAGACCGCAAACAAGTTTTCCTCATTGGAGACATAAACCCTGACACAATGCAAATTTGGGATGGCGTATTTTTTGAACCCGGTCACTCCGAGACAAGCATTATTAGTGATAATGTTTTATATCGGTTTATAAAGGAACACCCTTACGAGCCCCTTCCTTCAGAATTTATAGGACAAATTTACAATACCTACAAAAAAATTTATAATTTATTTGTACCTTCCTAATCCATTTCTTTTTTGAAGTGGTTTTTCTTTTATAAAATAAGTTTTTGTGTTAAATTAATAACAATATGACCATTCAAAAAAACATTAAAAAACCAGAATTAATGAGCCCAGTTAAAGATTGGGCTGGTTTAGAGGCTTGTAAAAATTATGCGGATGCAGTTTATTTTGGGGTTAATGAATTAAGTTTGCGCGCTCGAGCCAACACTTTGAAAAGTAAAGATTTAATACCTTTTATTTCTCAAGTTCATTATTATGGCTTAAAAGCATATTTAACCCTTAATTCAACTATTTATAATCAAGATATTAAAAAAGCGGAAAAATTATTGCAAAAAGCAAAAAATGCTATGACAGATGCAGTAATTGTGTGGGACCCGTCAATTATTGAATTATGTCGGAAAATGAATATTGATTTTATTATTTCCACTCAAGCGAATATTAGTAATTGGCAGTCCGCGCAATTTTATGAAAAATTAGGCGCTCGGCGGATTGTTTTGGCGCGGGAGATGTCTCTTCAGCAAATTAAAGAGCTTCGTCAAAAAACTAAAATTGAGATTGAAGTGTTTGTGCACGGAGCAATGTGCGTAAGTATTTCAGGACGTTGTCTTTTATCGGCATATTTATATGGCCAATCATCAAATTGCGGCGCTTGCGCTCAGCCCTGCCGCAAAGAATGGATTTTATCTGATAATGAAGGCAATCAAGTTTCTAATTTTGGTAAATATTTTTTAAGCGCCAAAGATTTATGTATGATTGAATTTATCCCTGACCTTATAAAAGCTGGAGTTAATGCTTTTAAGATTGAAGGTCGGTTGCGTGACCCTAAATATATTGAAGTTACCTCTCGTTGTTACCGAGAAGCCATTGATTCCTATTTTAACCATACCTTTATTAGAGAAAAAGTGTTAAAATGGAAGCAAGATTTAAGCGCGGTTTACAATCGAGGCTTTTCAACCGGGTTTTATTTTGGAACACCGGGTAAAGAAGGAATTGGTTTTGATAAAGCTGATAATTATTCGCCTGTTAAAAAAATATACATTGGCGATATTATTCATTATTATCCGCGCGTTAAAGCTGGTTCTTTAATTTTAAGCCATTGCGGATTAAAAGTTGGAGACAAAATTATTATTCAAGGCGCGCATACATTTTTAGAACAAACTATTCTTAAAATGCAAATTCAAAATAGAGATGTTAAGCGGGGAAAAAAAGGAGAAGAAGTGGCTATTCAATTAAAGGACAAAGTACGCGAACATGACAAACTTTTTTTAATTAAATAAAAAAATAAAAAAATGACCTTGGAAATAATTACAATTTTAATAGTGGCTGTTATAGCATTTTCTATCGCAATTTTTATTTTATTAAAAATTTTTCGCGCCGAACAGCAACGGATGTTAGAGCAAATAAATACCAAAAGAGAAACAATTGACGAGACTTTAAAACATAATAAAGATATGGTTAAAGAATTGGTTGAACAAATTAATCGGGAATTAGAAAAAACTGAAAGAGAAATGGTTGAGTCTGAAAAAGAACGAGTGGGAGAATTTTCAGCTCTAAAAACAATTTTAGAAGAACATAAAATTATTACTGGCGAATTAAAACAATCTACAGAAAACCTTAAAAATATTTTAAGTAATAATCAATTGCGAGGCGCTTTCGGAGAAGAGGTTGCAGATAATTTATTAAGAACCATTGGTTTTGTTAAAGGAGAAAATTATATTGCCAATACAGCTCAAGACACCAATTTTAACCGCCCCGATTTTACTGTTTTTTTACCGGATAAAACCAAAATTAATATTGATGTAAAGTTTCCCTTGCAAGCTTTATTAAAATATGTCGAATCGGACGATAAATTGAGCAAAGAGAAATATCTGCGAGAATTTTCTCAAGATGTTAAGAAAAAAATTAAAGATGTGTGTAGCCGTGATTATATTAATCCTGAAGAAAATACAGTTGACTTTATGATTTTATTTGTTCCAAACGAAATGGTTTTTAGTTTTATTCATGATAATTTGCCTGATGTTTGGAATGAAGCCCTGTCTAAAAAAGTAATTTTAGCAGGACCTTTCAGCTTTGCTGCTATTTTAAGAATGGTTTTTCAGGCCTATAAAAATTTTAAGTACCAAGAAAATTTATACGATATTATTCGTCTTATTAAAATGTTTGAAAATGAGTATGAAAAATATAATGCCGAATTAGATACTTTAGGCGCGCGTATTAAATCAGTAGCTGCTCAATATGACGTTGTTTCTACTACTCGGACAAAAAAATTATCCGGCCTTGTTGAAAAAATTAAGGGCGAAGCTAATGAAAATAATCAATTAGATAAACCGGCTGAATGATAAAATAATAGTAAAAGAACAATAGCAATTATGATTTTAGAAAATATAGAAAAAGTATTAAAGCAGGAATCAGCATATCGGTTAAAGCAAGCCCAGCGGGCAGTTTTTTATGAATTGATTGATAGTTGGGACGAAGCCACCAATTTATCATTGGTATTGCGGGAGCAATTAAAAAAGGAATGCCCTCTTAAAATTAAATCTAAAATTTTTGTTTCTAAAGACAAAAATACAGCTAAAGCTTTAATCAACCTAGAAGATGGATTGCAAATTGAAACCGTATTAATGTTGCACAACGATAAAAGAGCAACGGTTTGCGTTTCCTCTCAGGTTGGCTGTCCATTGGGCTGTGTTTTTTGCGCTACTGGACAACTAGGTTTTAAAAGAAACCTTACACCTAGTGAAATTATAGAGCAAATTTTAGTGATAAAGCGCTATCTGAAAAATGAATTAAAAGAAAAAATAAAATTGACTAATGTTGTTTTTATGGGAATGGGAGAACCATTTTTAAATTATGAAAATGTTTGGAAAGCTATTCAAATTATTAATGATAAAGATGGATTTAATATAGGGGCGCGCAAAATATCTATTTCTACGGCTGGCATTGTTGAAGGAATTAGAAAAATGGCCAAGGAAAAATTACAAGTAAATTTATCAATATCACTACATGCGCCCACGGATGAATTAAGACAAAAACTTATGCCGATAGCAAAAAGATATCCCTTAAAAAATTTACTAAAAGCTGTTGATAATTATATTCTTCAAACTTCGCGCAAAGTAATGTTTGAATATGTTATGTTAAAAGGCATCAATGATTCAATGGAAAACGCTGAACAATTATGTAAAATTATGAATAAACCGCTTTATATGGTTAATTTAATTGCTTATAATCAAACTGATAAATTTAAACCCTCTGATCCTAAAACTATTAAATTATTCAAAGATTATTTAGAAAAGCGGGGAATATTTACCACTCAACGCTATGAATTTGGACAGGATATTTGGGCTGCCTGCGGGCAATTGGCTTTTCGAGAAAAAATGTCGCGGAAAATAAAAAACCGTTAAACAGCTCAAAATATTTTTATTTTTCAATTTAATAAAAATAGGCTATAATAATTTATACGGACCTGCGGCGCGAAGGTGATTGTACCTAAGCCAAGGATCAGTGTAATACATTATAATCATAATAAAAAATATATGCCTCAATCAAAACTAAAATATAAACGGGTAATTTTGAAAATTAGCGGTGAAGCGTTTGGTGAAAATGGAAAAGGAATTTCTTTGTCATTATGTGAAAAAATTGCCGGTCAAATTGCTAAATTAAAAAAGGAAACCAAAATTGATTTAGGAATAGTAGTAGGAGCAGGGAATATTTTTAGGGGACGCTTTGCAGCTTCAAATCCTAATTCAAAAACAAATAAAACTAAAGATGAATTTAATATGACCATTGCTCATCAAATGGGAATGGTGGCGACGCTTCTTAATGGATTAGCTTTAGAAGAGTGTTTGGAAAATATAGGAGTAAAAACTCGTTTAATGACTGCTTTGCCAATGGATGCCGTAGTAGAACCATATTTTGTTAAAAAGGCCTTATCTTATTTTGAAAAAGGGAGAGTATTAATTTTAGTTGGCGGAACCGGTAATCCATATTTTACAACCGATTCAGCGGCGGCTTTGCGAGCTTGTGAATTAGAAGGCGATTTGGTTTTGAAAGCCACTAATGTAGACGGAATTTATGATAAAGACCCTCATTTATATCCAAATGCAAAATTATATAAAAAAATTAGTTTTGAGGAAGCTCTTGAAAAAAATTTAGAGGTAATGGATGGAACAGCTTTTACAATTTGCTCCGAAAATAAAAAACCAATCATTGTTTTTAATTTAGAAAAATTATCTCAAGTTTCTAAAGCGCTTTATGGCGAAAATTTTGGAACTTTAGTAGAATAAATTTTTCAACTTAATTCTTATTTTAGATATGTCTCAATATTATAGCAAATCAAAAAATATATTTGACCCAAAATCAACCGAACCATTTCGTTTAAGCCGGTCTAAAATTGACTTATATATAGAATGTCCCCAATGTTTTTATTTAGATAGGCGTTATGGCATTGGCCGTCCGCCGGGTTTTCCATTTTCTTTAAACAGCGCGGTAGATGCGCTTTTGAAGAAAGAATTTGATTTATATCGGGCTGAAGCCACATCTCATCCTTTAGTGAAAGAGTTTGGTTTAGAAGCTGTGCCGTATCAGCATAAAGATATTGATATTTGGAGAAATACCAAACAAGGCATTGAATATCTTTACAGGCCGACCAATTTTTTAGTTACTGGCGCTATTGATGATGTATGGGTAAATCCGCAAGGCGAACTTATTATTGTAGATTATAAAGCGACTGCTAAAGCTAGCGAAGTAAATTTAGAGGCGGATTGGCAAAAAGGATATAAAAGGCAAATGGAAATATATCAATGGCTTTTTCGGCAAAATGGTTTTAAAGTTGCGTCAACCGGTTATTTTGTTTATTGCAATGGCGATACTGGCAAGCCATATTTTGACAAAAAACTTGAGTTTGATATTAAAATTTTGCCCTACACAGGAGATGATTCTTGGATACCGGGGACTTTAGAAGAAATAAAAAAATGTTTAATGTCTGACGAGGTGCCACCCATGAATCCAGAATGCGATTATTGTAATTATCGCAAATCTATTATTAAAGAAGTAAATGTTCATCGCGGTAAATAATATTAAAGTTTTATGGAAGAAAAAGGCAAACCAGCTCTTAAAGACCTTTTAACAAACAATATTTTTAGTGTTTCTGCTTATTTAACTGTGTTAAATAGTATTTTGGGAGCGTGCGAAGCTAAAATTAAAGGAGAAGCAAGCGAAGTTAAAAAATGGAACAGCGGTCATGTTTATTTTTCATTAAAAGATAAAAAAGATGGGAGTGTTTTAAATTGTGTTATTTGGAATTATGATTATCGCTTATGCGGATTAGAATTGCAGGACGGAATGGAAATTATTGCTACGGGCGCGCCCGATATTTATAAAGCGAATGGCCGATTAACCTTTAAAGCCAAAACAATTCGTTTGGTTGGAGAGGGCGATCTTAAAAAACAATATGAGGAGTTAAAAAAGAAATTAGAATCCGAGGGCATATTTAGCGAGGAAAGAAAAAAACCTCTTCCGCTTTTTCCTAAAAATATCGGTGTTATTACAAGTAAGCAAGGCGCGGTTATAAATGATTTTTTGAATAATCTTGGCCGTTATGGCTTTAAAGTAAAAATGATTGATTCGCGCGTAGAGGGCGAAGAAGCAACTAAAGATTTAATAAGTGCAGTTAAATTAATGCGCCTTGAAGTAATTGATGTTTTAGTTATTATGCGCGGCGGCGGTTCTTTTGAATCATTTTTAGCATTTAATAACGAAGTATTAATTCGTGAAATTGTTGATTTTCCTGTTCCGGTTATTGCTGCTTTGGGACACGATAAAGATGTTCCTTTATTGGCATTGGCTGCCGATAAAATGGTTTCTACCCCTACGGCAGCAGCTAATTTATTAAGCCAAAATTGGCAAATTTTAAGTTATCAAATTAAAGAATTACAAAATAACATTTTTAATAATTTTGAAAATTGCCTTGTAGGCCAGAAAAATGAAATGAAGAAAATATTTTGGAGTATAGAAAATAGTTTTCAGAGAACCTTGCAGCTTTATGACGGTTTAAAACAAAAAATTTGCCAAGTTTTACCTAAAATGTTGGAATATCAAATTTCTATTTATAAACAAAAACTTAATTATGCGGAGAGTGTTATTGTCCATAATAATCCAGAGAAAAACTTAAAACTTGGTTATTCATTGGCGCGTGTAAATGGTAAAATAGTACGACAAGTGGAAAATGTTAAAATTGGAGATGTTTTGGATTTACAAGTTTTTAATGGCATTATTGCTTCTAAGGTAGTGGGTGTTAGTAAGATTAAAAAATAATAATAAAAAATAATAAAAATAATTTAATAAAGATAAAATAAATAAAGATATGGCTAAAGAAAATAGTTTAAGCGAAAATTTAAAGAAAATAAATAAAATTGCAGAATGGTTTGAAAAACAAGAAGAAATAGATGTGGAAGAAGGATTAGAAAAAGTTAAGGAGGCGGCTAAAATTATTAAAGAAACCAAAAATAGTTTTCAAGAAATTGAAAACGAATTTGAGGAAATTAAAAAAGATTTAGAAAAAATTTAAGATTAAGCTAAAAAATAATCAAGGGAACAGTCAGGGGCTAATCTTCTGACAACAGGAGATGTCAGTTTAGGACGCCTACAATTAAAATAAAATTTTACAAAAAATAATTCTGTTGTATAATAAAAACAGTTCCATTGGAACTGTTAATTTGTTCTTTAACACTATTAAGGAGGTGTTAGGCTGAAAAAAAGGAACAATGGCAATGGAGAAAAATCTGAACAGTTTTTTAAGATTGGCTGTCCGCGTTGTCACAGTCTTGGCTCGCCCGTAAGGTCGTATCCTATTTACGGAGCATTGTATCGCGTTGAGACTAAAAAGCAAGAACTCTGTCTGGCTTGTGGAAATGAGTATACTAATTTAATTAAAAGCGCACAAAATACAATTTTAAGAATGTATAAGCCACGCTACGAGGGCGCCTTGAAACTATTTTTAGAGGGTCGAGAAAATAAGCTTAATTCGCTTTGCAGATGGGCCCCTAATCTTCACTACCAGCCAAATGGAGTTGTGCAACATTATCAGCCAGAAGGAGCTGAAGCTGTTCTTTGTCCAAAATGCGGACAAAAGAAACCCCTAACAAGGCATCATGTTTTTAAGTCTTATGTTTTTGGCAACGAGGGACTTATTATTTATTTCTGTCGAGATTGTCATAACCAAATAGAATATTTTATTACCCGAATGGAGACTTGCACACTTAAACCATATAAATCAATGTATGAGTGTTTGCACGAGGCCTTTATGCAAACCAATGAACCATTAAATACCAGTGCCATAATTTCAACTTGCCAAGCAGCCGGCATTCCTATATATACAGAATAGGCAATATTTTTTATTGATATTGCCTTTTTGGTTTGCAAAATATATAATAAAGAATAAAAAGAAAATAGAGTATAATCAAGTAAAGTAAATTATAAATATAAAATATTAATAAATTTATTATGAAAATATTAACTGATAATAATTTTGAAGAGTTTTTAAGTGAAGCCGATAAGCCAGTGTTAGTAGATATTTTTACCCAATGGTGTCCGCCTTGCAAAATGTTGGGTCCGGTTATTGAAAAAATAGCCGAAGATTATGCCGATAAAATTATTGTGGCAAAAATGGATTTAGACGCTAATCCTATTACTGGACAAAAATTTGGCATTGAAGTAATTCCCACAGTTATTTTATTTAAGAACAAAGAGGCGATAGATAAATTTATTGGCTATCATCCGGAAGCAGATGTTAAAGCTTGGTTGGATAGCCGTTTATCTTTATAATTTTTAATAAATATAAAATAATTTTAATATAAAAATATGGCAAAGCCAGAATCAGAATCAGAGTTAGAAAAAGAACTTTCTTTGAAAGTTAAAAAATTATTAAAAGAGTGCGAGGATTATGCAAAGTCGCAAGGATTTCGTGTTAATCCAAATCCTCAAATTGCCGAAGGTGTAGCTCGGGCAATTTTATTGCGCGAGCAAGCTTATGGGGAAAAATATTGCCCTTGCCGAAAATTAACTAATGATAAAAAAGCAGACAAAAAAATTATCTGTCCTTGCTCTTATCACAAGAAGGAGATAGCCAACGACGGCCATTGTTATTGTAATTTGTTTGTAAAATAATAAAAGCCCCCTAAGGGGCCTTTAAGATATTTTAATTATTCGTTAACTCGACGAGTATATTCTCCGCTTTCAGTATTAACTTCAATAATATCACCTTCATTAATAAACAAGGGGGCGGCTATTTTTGCGTCTGTTTCTAAAGTGACTATTTTACTGCCAGCTTGAGCTCGGTCTCCTTTAACTCCCGGCGGAACTTCAGTTACTTTTAATTTTACTTTAATAGGCAGAATTACATTTATTATTTTTCCATTAAAGAAAATAGTAGTGACAATTTCATTTGGTTTTAAGAATTTGGCGGCTGCGCCAATTTTTTCTTCATCTAATTCAAAACGTTTACCGGGGTTATTTAACTCGGCAAAAGTATATTTCCCTTTATTCTTGAAAATAAATTTAGCTTCATTTTTTTCAATATCAGCTTCTTCAAATGAATCTCTTGGTTGGGCTGATTTGGCAATTACTGAACCAGAGATAAGGTTGCGTAATTTCATTTGCAAATAAGAATGGCCTCGTCCCTTAAAAGTATTTTCCGCTTCAATAATTTCATAGGGCTGGTCATTGACTATAATAATTTTTCCTCGCGTTAATTCAGAATATGATAACATTTTGTTTTCAATTTATTATTTTTATTATTTATTTTAATTTTTTGTATCAATTATTTTTTGTTTTCAGTTCGCCATTCAATTTCATTGTCTCTCCCGGCAAACTCTAACCACTCTCCGTCTTGGTCAATTACATACCATTTTTTTCTTGCTGTTGACCAAACCATTGGCTGATTTTGATAATAAGGTTTTTTAACTATTTCTTTTGGTTTTAGGCGGTCTAATTCTAACCATTTTTTGAAAACCGTTTCAATAGAATAATCTAAATTTCGAGATTTGGCCCATTCAGCTACTATACTAATAGCTTGTTTTGCCTTTTTTGTCGAGCCCGCCAATTCAATTAACTCTTTAGCTGGTCTGGTAAACCGGGAATAAATTATTTTTTTCTTTTTAGCATTTTCTTTAATTTCTTTCAATGATAATCCTTTAGTATAAAAATAATGATTAACCACAGCTTGAATATCGGTTTCTTTATGTTTAACTACCTTGTCTGTTTTTTTATTTTTGTAATTTACTTTTCCAGGTTTATTATTTTTCGGAGATGTTAAAGATGTTGATGACATATTTTTTAATCTAATTTATTTAAGAGAGATTGGTAAAATTTTTTAACTTTTTCCAATTCTTCTATGCCTTGGGGAGTAATTTTATAAATTCGCCGTCTTTCTTCCAGAGCGCTTTTTACTAAACCCTGTTCTTCTAATAAATAAAGAACCCGATAAGGAGTAATATTGCCGGGACGGAAACCAAATTTTTTTTCAATAATTTCCGGCAAGTCCCAAGCATAATTTGCTCCTCCCTTTAAGATAGTTAAAATATATATCCATAAATTTCCTTTAGTATTAGAATTGGTTAGGCGTTCTAATGGTGTCATATTTTTCCACAATTTTATATTGACAAACTATTTTACAGCTGTAAAATAGAATAATCTAATAAATAATAAGTTAATAAAATAAATATAATAAATAAAATAAAGATATAGTTTATATTATAATATAATTATAATCTTTTTTACAAAATATGGCAAAAAAATCAATATCTCAAAAATCAGAGTTAAAAAACAAAGTTAATGATTCAAAGAAAATTAAAATTGCAATTGCTGGGGTAGGCAATTGCGCTAGTTCACTTGTGCAAGGAATTTATTATTATAAAGATGTTAAAGATGACGACGAATTGGTCCCGGGTTTAATGCACAACATTTTAGGAGGTTATAAAATTTCTGATATTGAAGTTGTGGCTGCGTTTGATATTGATAAAAGAAAAGTTGGTAAAGATGTAAGCGAAGCTATTTTTGCTAAACCGAATTGTACTAAAATATTTTGTCATGATATTCCTACAATGGGCGTAAAAGTTAAAATGGGACCTATTTTAGATGGGGTGGCTGAACATATGAAGAATTATCCAGATGACCAAACATTTTTGCCAGCCAAAGAAAAACCAGTAGATGTGTCTGCTGAATTAAAAAAATCAGGCGCGCAAATTTTAATCAGTTATATGCCAGTTGGTTCGGAAAAGGCAGTTGAATATTATGCAGCTTCGGCCTTAGAAGCAGGTGTGGCATTAGTAAATTGTATGCCCGTTTTTATATGTTCTGATGAAAAATGGGAGAAAAAATTTAGAGATAAGGGCATTCCTTGTATTGGCGATGATATTAAATCGCAAGTTGGGGCTACAATTACGCACCGGGTTTTAGCGCATTTATTTGCTGAGCGGGGAGTAACAATTGACCGCTCTTATCAGTTAAATTTTGGAGGCAATACAGATTTTTTAAATATGTTGAATCACGAACGTTTGAAATCAAAAAAATTATCAAAAACCGAAGCCGTGGAATCTCAATTAGCGAAACGTTTAAGTTATGATAATCTTCACATTGGTCCATCTGACTGGGTGCCTTTTTTAAAAGACAATAAAATTTGTTTTATTAGAATGGAGGGCCGAAAATTTGGCAATGTGCCGGTTGAATTAGAATTGCGTTTATCAGTAGAGGATTCGCCTAATTCTGCTGGTTGCGTTATTGACGCTATTCGTTTATTAAAAATTGCTTTAGACCGAGGCATTGGAGGCGCATTAGTTTCTCCTTCTGCTTATTTTATGAAGCACCCAATTCAACAGTTTACTGATGAAAAAGCTCGAGAGATGGTGGAAGAATTTATAGACGGCAAAAGAGAGAGATAGTATAATAAAAATATAAAAATAATTAATATAAAAATATGGAGCCAATACAAAGATTTCAAAACGCAGTAAAAGAAAATAATTTATGGATATATATTTTATCTTTAGGCAAAGAACGGGAAGTTCAAGATAAAGAAGTTTCTAAATTAATTTTTGAAAAATTTGGATTTTTGCCTAATAATATATTAGTTAATCGGGTTTTGTTTCGCTTAAAAAATGATGGTTATCTTAACCGTGAAAAATTAAAAGGCGAAAAAGCCTATAAAACTACGGAAAAAGGCTTACGACAGTTAGAGCAAATGAAAAATATTTGCCAAGATTTATTGCAAAAAATATAAAAATTAATACGCCTTATTAAAGGCGTTTTAACTTTACTTTTAAATAAAAATATAAATATAATATCAAAAATATGTTAGACACAAAACGAGATTTATTTAAAAGCATAGAAAAAGTTGTTGGAAAAATGTTTGGCGCTTTGCCATTAACTCCTAACCAATATACCTTAATATCTGGGATAATGGCAATTATCAGCGCCTATTTTATTATTAAGCAGCAATTTTGGTGGGCAATTCTTTTCTTTTTAATTGCTTCCTTTTTAGATTTTATTGATGGAGCAGTGGCTAGGCAAAAGAATATGAGCAGTAAAATTGGGGCTTATTTAGATACAATTTTTGATAGATATGTAGAGGGCATTATTTTATGCGGTTTTTTATTTATAAATTTACCAAGTATATTTTTCGTTCCGGGATATGTTTGGGTTTATGCTGCTATGTTTGGTTCAGTTATTACCACATACGCCAAGGCCGCTGCCAAAGAAAAAGATTTAGTAAACCAAGAGTTAAAAGGCGGACTATTGTCCCGAGCTGAGAGGTTAATTTTAATTTTTATTGCTTTAGTTTTAGCGGCCATTTATCCTGATTATTACTATGCCACAGCTATATTATTTGTGATTGCTGTTTTGGCAAATTTTACAGCCCTGCAAAGGGTCCATTCTGCTATTACCATTAACCGCCGCCAAAAAAGTTAAGTTAATTTTTTGGATATTAAAATATTCTCTTTTTTAAGAGAATATTTTTTATTTGACAAATAAGATAATTTATTATATTATATATCCAAGCCTATAAAAGGAGGCTGAAAATGAAAATTATAGTAATGTACGACTGGGACGGGACCCTTGTGGATACAATGCCCGCCCATGCCGCGTTAGCGGCGAAGTGCATAAAGCAGACCTTTGGTTTGCCTTATGCAGAAGCTAAAGAAAAGTACCTTGAGAGCACGGGCGTGCCATTTGATCTGCAGTTGGAAAAAATATTTCCATTGGCAGAGTCAGCCCTAAAAAAGCAGTGCGCCGATAGATATCATCGCGAAAAAATGTTTCTGGTTTACGGCGATCCAGTTACTTTTCCGGGGGCGTTTGGAACAATTAAAGAAACAGCAAACGTTTTTCCCTCAGCCATACAGGTTGTTTCGTCATCTACAGAAGAACCCTGTATCAAGGATTGGGCTCGAAAAAACAAATTATCGCGCTATTTTTATTATATCTTAGGTCGCGAATCGGGAAATAAGCAGCAGCATATTCAAAAATTGCGGCAAGAATTCCCGCGTTCTGTTATTTTTTTTATCAGCGATTCGGCCGAAGATATGGCTCTACCGGCTGATTGCTGTGTGGGCGTTCAGGCGTCCAAAGAAAATTTTCAAAAATTTTTGAATAGAGGGGGCTACAGCGTATTTTCGGAACCGATAAATTTTGAAAATATTTGGGAAACTATAAAAGAATATTTAAGTTTTTCCGAAAAATATATAAAAGCAACTAAAAAATAAAAAATACTTAGTTGCGTTTTTTTTATTTTAAGATATTATAAAATAATAATTATAAAAAATATTAAAATTTATAAATATGGAAGCTTGGTTATTGTATGGCTTAGCCGCTTCGTTGTGCTGGGGCACTGACGCCATTATGAGTAAAATAGTTACCTCTGATAAATATCTTAATGTGCCGGCAATGCATTCTTCTTTATTAATGCTTGCTGGCATTGCCTCTGCTTTTATAATTTATTTTTTACTTCAATCAAAAGACCTAAATTTGACAATGAAAATTTTAGGGATAATTTTATTAGTCGCTATTTTTATTTACGCAATTTTTGCCCTGAAACAAGCCAATATCGCTATTACTTGGCCAGTTATATTTTTTGGAATTATGCAGGGCCTTTTGTGGGGCACAGGCATGGTTTTTACATTTTTAGCTTTTGCCGGCGGAGCTGATGCCGCTAAACTAGTTCCAATTTATAATACTAACACTTTAGTATCAGTATTATTGGGTTTGGCATTTTTACATGAATTAGGAGTTCCGGGGACGCGAATGCAAGTAATTTCTGGAGCGCTTTTAATAGTAATTGGCAGCATTTTGGTTAGTAATTAAAAAATAAAATGGCAATAAAAGGAATTATTTTTGATTTAGACGGAATATTGTTTGATAGTGAATATTTCCAATGGCAAGGCTGGGTTCAGCCATTGCGTAATTTTGGAATTGAATTGACTAAAGAAATGTATTTTGAGTATGCCGGTAAAAGTTCTTCGCTTATTGAATCTGAATTAATAAAAAAATATAATTTACCAATTAAAGAAGGAGAACTTATAAAGCAAAAGAAAGAGTTGTTAAGAAAATGGTTTTCAGAAAAGCCATTACCTTTAATGCCTTATGCCAAAGAAGCAGTTGAATATTTTAGCCTTGACCCTCGTTTTAAAGTGGCTTTATGTTCGGGCGGGGATAGAGAGGAAATTTTAACAAAATTGAAAATGAATGATTTTTTAAAATATTTTTCAGTTATAGTTGCTGGCGACGATGTCCAGCATAGTAAACCTGCGCCGGATATTTATTTATTAGCTGTAAAACTTTTAAATTTAAATCCCGATGAATGTTTAGCTTTTGAAGATACGCAATATGGTTTGCAAGCGGCTAAAGAGGCAGGATTATGCTGTTTTGCAATTCCAAATGAATATTCTAATAAGCAGGATTTTTCGCTAGCGGATAAAATTCTTACCTCTTTAAATGATGCAATAATTTTTTTTGAAAAGCATCCATAAATTGATTATATTTATTTTATATGGACAAAAAAAATATTAGAGCAATTTTATTTGATTCAGACGGAACGCTTTTTCAAAGTGAATATCGCCAGGCTAAAGCATGGGCAGAAGTTCTTAAAGACTATAAAGTTGCTATTCCGCCCGAGGATTATGTTTTATACGCTGGAAAAACTACCGAGCAAATAGAGGATTTAATTATTAAAAAAAATAATCTTAAAGTTCAAAAAGGTGATTTAGTAAAGCGTCGAGATGAAATTATGCTGCAGTGGTACGGAGAGAATAATGTAGAATTAATGCCTTGCGCCCGCGAAGCTCTTAAATTTTTCTATGAGCATCCAGCGTATTATGTTGCTTTATGCACTAATGGCGGACGGGAAGAAATTAAATTAAAATTAGAAAGGAATCAACTTACGCAATACTTTAATGTAATTATTACCAAAGACGATGTCTTAAATCCAAAACCAGCGCCAGATATATATTTGGCAGCTATGCAAAAATTAAAAGTTAAGCCGAATGAATGTTTGGTGGTTGAAGATACAGAACATGGTTTGAAAGCGGCTAAAGCTGCGGGCGCATATTGTTTTGTAATTCCCAATCAATTCGCAAATGGCAATAATTTTTCAAAGGCTGATAAAATTTTAACTTCCCTTTGTGATTTAATAAAAATTTTTAACGATTAGGTCTTGAGTTAATTATTTTTAACCTTTTTAAGGTTGGAAAAATTAAATAAAACAATGATGCTTTTTTTCCGCCAGTTGCGGATTTTTTGTTTTTTAATTCATTTTTGAATTCTTCTAATGTTTTAGCTTGGCATTCAGTATAGGCCTCGCCGGCGCCCTTATAAAAATGTGCATCGCTGCCAGCCGTCATTGCTAAATTATGTTGTTTGGCAAATTGGAAAGCTTTTTTATCAGCAGACCTAAAAGGCAGGCGGGCGTTAAAAACTTCTAAGCCATCAATAATATCTAAATAATTTTTTAAATCATCTTTGAATTTTTCGTGGCCTTGATAAGGGTGGGGAATTATTGCCAAGCCTCCTTGTTTTTTAATTTCATTTATTACTAAACGCGCGTCTTTACCCTTACCATTAATTTGTTGTTGGATAAAAATAGCTAAAACATCGCCTTGTTTTGTTTTTATCTCCTCGCCTAAAATAATTTGAGCGCCTAATTTTTGTCCAGCTTTTTGCGCTTCAGCCCAACCAGCTGAAGTTTCGTGGTCAGTAATCGCCACCCCATCAAGACCTTTTAATAGCGCTTGTTTAATAATTTTTTCCGGAGAAGAAATTCCATCATTAGAATAATAAGTATGGCAATGTAAATCTATTTTCATATATTTTAGTATAATTTATTTAATAGCAATTATCAACTAAAATTTATAACGCTCTTGCAGCTTACCTTTAAATTGATTATAGTGAAGATATGAAAAAACGAATTTTTATCAGCTTAAATTTGCCTACAGATATTAAAAATCAGTTAGTGGCAGAACAACAGGAAATTGACCGCCAATTTGCGTATTTTTGCGGTAATTCTCCTATTAAGTGGACTAAAAAAGATAATTTACACATTACGTTATTTTTTGTTGGCTATATGGAAATTAATGATTTGCCGGAAATTTTTAAGATTGTAGAAAACGCAGCTAATAAATTTAAGGTCTTTGAAATTAAATTAAAAGATATAATCTATGCTCCTTTGAACAAAATGCCCCCCAAAATGGTTTGGGTTAGGGGCGAATCGTCAGAAGAATTGCTTCGTCTCCAAAAAATATTAGAAACCAGCCTTTTATCTAATACCAATGTTGTTTTAGAAAACGAAGAGGGGATAAATAAAAATTTTACACCCCATATTACTTTAGGAAGAATAGCGCAATGGCAATGGTCCCGGCTTGACCCCGAAGAAATTCCAGCATTAAATAAAGATTTTTTATATAGTTTTAATGCTGATTCAATTAAAGTAATGGAAAGCCAACTTAAACGCGGCGGCGCAGAATATTCTATTTTAAAATCATTTTCCTTAAATCAATCTTAGAAATGTTTAGGGGTCAGACCCCCAAACATGGCTCTGGGCTTAATTTAAAATTTTTTATAATTCAAGGTTTATAATTAAAAGTTCAAAGTTTAATATCAATATGAAAATATATTTTATTGGCATTGGGGGCATTGGTGTTTCAGCCTTAGCCCAATATTATCTATCTCAAGGAGAAGAAGTTTATGGTTCCGATGTTTCTGCTTCGGAAATAATTAATTTACTTAAAGCCAGGGGCGCAAAAATTAAGATTGGCTCTCAAATTAAAGAAAATATTGAAGCCAATTATGATTTAGTTATTTATAGTCCAGCAGTGAAAGAATCTAACCCAGAATTAGCTGAAGCTAAAACACGCGGCTTAAAATGTTTAAGTTATCCCCAAGCCTTAGGAGAATTAACAAAAAATCATTTTACTATCGCAATAAGCGGGACTCATGGCAAGAGCACCACCACGGCTATGATAGCTTTAATTTTAATAAAAGCTGGTTTAGACCCAACTGTAATTGTTGGTACTCGCTTAAAAGAATTTGGTGATTCTAATTTTAGGTTAGGCCATTCAAAATATTTAGTTATTGAAGCTTGCGAGCACGAGGCCTCATTTTTAAATTATTGGCCGCAAATTGGAGTAATTCTAAATATAGAAGAAGATCATTTAGATTATTACAAAACTTTAGACAATATTGAAAAAGCCTTTAACGAATTTGCTAATCATATTCCTAAAGAAGGGATAATTATAAAAAATAAAAATGCGTCTATTAACGCTCAGGCTAAAATTATTAATTTTTCAGCCGAAGATTGGCCTACTGAATTTCAAAAAATTAAAAGCTTAATGAAAATTCCGGGAGAATATAATGTTCTTAATGGATTAGCCGCTTTATTAACCGCGCGGGAATTAAATATCCCAGATGAGGTTTCATTAAGCGCTCTTTCTGAATATACTGGAGCTTGGCGCCGTTTTAGTATTGTTGAATTGCCAAATTATACCATTATTGACGATTATGCTCATCATCCCACTGAAATTGAGGCCACCCTAAAAGCAGCTCGTGAAAAATATCCGGCTAAAAAAATACTTTGCGTTTTTCAACCGCATCAATATCAACGCACCCAATTTTTATGGGATGAATTTATTGAAACTTTTCAAAAATCTTTGCAGGAAAAATGGATTGATAAACTAATTTTAATTGATATTTACGATGTGGCTGGCCGAGAAGGCGGAGATATTAAAAAAAGCTATAATTCTAAAATTATGGCTGAAAAAATTGGTTTAGGTTGCGAATATATAAACAATAAAAACTCTTTAGAAAAATATTTTGAGGGTTTTGATATTGTTATTATGATGGGTGCTGGTGATGTCTATAATTTAAGTTTAGCTATTCAATTTAAATACCTTAAACCGGCTTGCGCTGATTAGATTGATATTTTCTTAAATATTTTTATATAGTATTAAAACGATGAAAGTAAAAAATTAAAGTTAGGTTGTTATCAAAATTATTGCTTTTATATTTTATATAATTTATAATAAATATAATCTCAATAAAAAATTTTTAATTAATTATTTATGAATATAAAAAAAATAAAAACACATTTTTTTGTCCTTGGGTTTTTATTGGTTTGCGGCGGAATCTTTTTAGCAAGCCATTTAGTTTTTATTCAAGCAGCGCCTTCTCCGACGATTAAAATTACTTCAGCAGAAACCTTTTATAATGAATCTACATCTACATATAAGGTTACTGTATCTGCTAATGTAAGCGAGGCGGCCAATATTATATATATCATTGTAAAAGCTCAAAGCATAAATGGGGAAGACTATAACGGTTATTCAAATTTTTCTATTATTTTAAACACCGCAACACAAAGCAATAATAGCAATATTTTTTCAGGGTCAACCAATATCTCTCCTGCTTCAATAAACCGAACTTGGAAACTAACTGTTTCCGCATATTCTACTAATGGTGCCGATATGATTCCTTATCCTGATAATAATCAATTTTTGCTTACGATCAATGCTATGGCCAATAGCGATGCTTCTATGATGCCGGTTTGCGGAGCAGCTATTCAAACCCCTACGGCCGTTGCGCCTACAGAAAATTTATGCAAACAAGGCAATGCCACAACACCAAAATTAGATTCAACAAAAACTTTATGGCATTGGACCTGTTATCAATCATTAAATAATTCTTTTCTAATAGATTGTTATGCTGGAACAATTGGACAATGTGGTTTAGCTAGTAGTAAGTTTTATAGCAATAAACCAACTGAGGAATTATGTTCAGTGGGCATAGCCTCGGAAGCAAATCAAAATTCAACAGGGCAGTGGACTTGGACTTGCACAGGCAAAAAGCCAGTTGGCAGTAGTCAAACGAATACAGAATCTCAAGATTGTACTAGTTTAGCAGCTTCTAACATTACTTCAGCAGAGCCGGTTTGTGGAATTGCCACCCAAACCCCCACGACTGAAGCGCCTATGGAAAATTTATGTAAACAAGGCAATGCCACGACCCCCATCTTAGATATTATTAATAGTAAGTGGGATTGGGCTTGTAGAGAGGAGGAGAAAGAGATTAATTGTTCGGCTCCTTTTATTAATCAAGAACCCCAACAAGAGCAACAATCCCAAGAGGAGACTCAGATATCGCCAGAACCGCAAGGAGTTTCTCAGGTTGACTGTATTTATACATATTCTAAATGGAGTGATTGCGAAAATGGTTTTCAAACACGGATTATTATAAGCAAAACACCTGATGGCTGTAGAGAAAATTTAACCGAACCATTAGAGCAACAATGTAGTTCTCCAAAAAATTGCGCCTTTACTTATAGTGAGTGGAGTCAATGCAAAGATGGAAAAAGAACTCGTTCTGTTATTCAAAATTATTCAGACTGTTCGTTTAGTGAAGCTATTACTGTAGAACGATGTGTGGCTTCAGAGACTAATGAAACTTCGGTTCAAACTCCATCTCAAACTCCATCTCAAACCCCAAACTTAACTCAGCCGTCCTCTGGCGCAACTTCATCTCAAGAAACACTTGACCCTTTGTGCCAAATAGCGCAAATTACAACCCCAGCTGATTGTCAAATTTATTTATATCAAACTAAAATTAAGGTTTCTAAAGAGTGTTTGGATAATAATTTAGTTACGAAAGACCAATGCCGTCAATATTTTTTTAGTAAGTACGGCCAACCTTTGAAATGTAAAAACCTAGACGAAAATAAATGCAATTTTTTAATTACAGAAGTAATTTTATCTGACTTTGTAGCTCCGCTTCCAGTAGAAGATAAAACTAAACTTGTTGAATCAGCTGGAAAAACAGCGATAATTGATACTCCTGCCCAGACGGTTGTAATTCCACCAGCTAAAACTCAAGTTGTTCCTGTTCAGGTAAAATTAGAAATCTTGCCTTTGTCCCCCAATAATGGAGAAGTGGGAGTATCTTTATTAAAGACCAATTTAACAAAAGAACAAGAAAATATTTTGGTTCCAGTGGCGATTGCGTTAGATAGCAATCAAAATGGGATTCCCGACGATATTGAAGCGCGTTTAAACATAAAATCAAAAGATCTTAAAGAGATTGATATTTCTAAATTGGGCGGAGTTGATAAAGCGATTCTAAACAACCAACCATTAGAGCAGCCAAAACTTAATGACCAAGTTAAAACTACCGACTCTTTAACTATTGAAAAAATAGAGAGCTTAGAAACCGTTGGTTCAGAATTATCTGCTAATATTTTAAGATTCAAAGGCAAGGCTGCTCCTAATGAGATAATTACTTTATTTATTTATAGTCCAATGCCGATTGTTTTAACTGTTAAAACTGACCAAAATGGCAATTGGATTTATGATTTAGATAAATCATTAACAAATGGAAAACACGAAGCTTATGTGGCGATTAATAATGATACGGGACGCCTTGTTGAAGCGAGCGCGCCAAAACCATTTTTTATTCAAGAAGCTAAGGCAGTTTCACTGGATGAATATGTCGGGATTACGGACGCGAGTTCGGTTCCCGACCAAACCAAAATTTCAATATTTTTTTATATTTTAGGAGGGTTAATTATAATTTTAATTATGGTGGTAATATTTTTAATAGTGAGACAAAAAATAATGAAAGAACAATAAAATATAAATATGCCTGAAAAAATAAAACCCTATAAGGAATTCTTAAAAGATAATCAGCAGGTTATTTACTCAATTACTTTAATGATAATTATTCCCGGGGTGGTTATTTTAAATACTTGGTTTTTTTCGCAATGGCTTAGAAGTACAGTTGACCAAAGTTTGCAGGATAAAGCAGTGGGTATAAGTCAGGTCATCAATGTGGCTTTAGCTGATAAGCTTAATTCTCCCCAAGAGATGCAAACTTTTATAAATAATTGGAAAATTTATAATTCCGATACGCAATCTTTGGATGTTCTTTATAGGGATAATGATAATTTTATAATTAAAGCAAGTTTAAATGAAAATAAAATTGGCGTCGCAGAAAATCTGACAGTTTATTTAGTAGCTTGGGACCAAAACTGGCCAGTGGCTCAAAAAATTATAGATGTAAATAGAAACGGGGAAATATATTGGCTTGTTGCGGCGCCCTTAAAAAATTTACAAGGACAAAAACAAGCGCTTTTATCAATGCGTTTGTCGGCGGGCATAGTAGAAGATATTGTTACTAGAAATTTAACTTATTCTTTTTGGGTGTTAATAATAAGTGTGCTGTTGATTGTTTTACTTTTGTTTGCTAATTCGCGACTTTTTGGATATTCAATTCTTTATAATAAAATAAAAGAAATTGATGAGATGAAAGATGAATTTATTTCTATGGCTTCTCATGAATTAAAGACCCCGGTTACAATTATTAGAGGTTATGCGTCTATGATTTTAGAAGAAAGTCAAGGTTTAAGCGAACAGACTAAAAATGATTTAGCAGTAATTTCTCTTTCTGCTGAACGGCTTACTAATTTAATTGAAGATATGTTAAATGTAAGCCGAATAGAACAAGGGAGATTAAAAATTGACGCCCAACCAATAGAAGCAGTTGCTGTTATTGAAGAAATAGTTAAAGAAATGAAAATTCAAGCTGATGAAAAAAAATTAGCGCTTACTTTTACTTTAGAACCAAATACCCAATCTTTAATTAAAATTGATAAAGACAAATTTAAGCAGGTTTTAATTAATTTAATAGGCAATTCTATTAAATATACCCCTTCGGGTAGCGTAGAAGTTAAAGCATTTAATCGTGATAAAAATTTAGTTATTTTGATTAAAGATACTGGAATTGGGATGAGCGCTAAAGAGCGGGAGCATTTATTTGAAAAGTTTTATAGAGTTAAAAATAAAAAAACAGAAGCGATTAGCGGCACGGGATTGGGGCTTTGGATTACTAAACAATTAGTGGAATTAATGCAAGGCGCAATTGCAATTGATTCAATAGAAAATACAGGCACACAAGTTACTTTAGAGTTTCCTTTAGTAGAAGCAAAAGCAAATAAAAGTAAATAAATTTTTGAGAAGAAGAATTTTTTAGCTTGAATATATATTGGGATCAGATAGACATGATACACTTTAATAGTTTTTATTAAAATATTAGTAATTGACAATTTATTATACGAGACGCTACAATATATAAAATTACATAAATTATATAATATGAATTTAAAAACATTTAAAAATTTTTTATTCTGTCTTAGTTTTTTAGGAATATTAATAGTAAATGGAAATGTTTTAGCCACACCCGATTTACCCGATTTAGTTGTTACTAATATTTTTAATAATTGTTCATATAATACTATTGGAGTAACTGTTTGCAATCAAGGTTCTAATACGAACAATATGTTTCGTATTGCAATTAAGAGCAATAATCATTCTATGGCTAGCGGGTTTGTTTCTATTTCTATTAATAATCCTTGTATAACTTATTCTTTTTTTTCTTCTTCTCTTGGCATTAATATTAATGATAGCTACACCGCTACCGCTACCGCAGATCCTCTTACTGGTGGAATAGATATGGTGAAAGAGAGCGATGAAAACAATAATACTTTAACAAAAATAGTCCAGGGTTGTAGTTCGGCTTTGTCGTCTGTTAATGCCCAATGCGGTTCAGCCAATGGGCAATCTTTTAATTCAGCACCAACAACTAATTTATGTGCCCAAGGGACAGCCACCCCGCTTTTAGGCACTGGCCCTTGGACATGGACTTGTAATGGTTTAAATGGTGGAGCTAATGTTAATTGTTCAGCTGAAAAAACTTCAACCTCCACTGCTTGTACATGGACTTGTGGGGATTGGAGCGCTTGCGTAAATGGCACCCAAACTAGAACTTGCACCTCTAGTCCAAGCGGTTGTACTGGTGATAATTTATATCCGACTTCTCAATCCTGTACAGTTAATGTGCCTGTTAATGCCCAATGCGGTTCAGCCAATGGGCAATCTTTTAATTCAGCACCAACAACTAATTTATGTGCCCAAGGGACAGAGAGTCAAATTATTAATAATTCAGAATATAATTTATGGTTATGGATTTGCAACGGATCTAATGATGGGGGTAGGGTGGGCTGTTATGCATATAAAAAGATAAATGCTCAATGTGGCGACGCTAATGGATATTCTTTTGAGTCAATGCCAACTTCAAAACTATGTTTAAGCGGCACAGCTGGTCCAATAATAGATTCTGGTTTTAGTTCATGGTTATGGATTTGTTATGGTCCTAATTTTGGAATCAATGTTGGTTGTTATGCTTATAAAAAAGAACCAATAAGAAAATTTAATAATTTGAGTAAATTTTAATAATAAAAAATAATCAAACGCCTTTAAATTTATGAGTTTTTCTCTAAATTGCGGTGTTAATAAAAAATATGAAAAAAATATTAATTATTGAAGACGAAAAAATACTTTCAGAAATGTATCGTTTAAAGTTTGAAAAAGAAGGGTATCAAGTTTTTTCAGCTATAGATGTTGATGAAGGAGTAAAAATTACCAAAGAAGCATCTCCTAATTTAATTATTTTGGATATTCTTTTACCAAAAGAAAATGGTTTAAGTTTTTTAGAGAAAATTAAAGACCAAAAAGAAATTACTACTAATATTCCAGTTGTGGTAATGTCTAATTTTGACGATAAAGAGACGCGAGAAAAAGCCCTTGCGCTTGGCATTAAAGAATATATAATTAAATCAAATTATGATCCCAACGAAATTTTAAAAAAAGTTAAAGCTTACCTAGATTAGTATGATAAACCTACCTATTTTTCTTTGGTTTTTAATACCCAGCAGTTTTCTAATTTTAATCATTAGCATTTATTTATTTTTCTCAAAGGAAAGAAATAGAGTCGGCTTAATTTTATTACTAATAGGCATTTCACAATTTTTTTGGATGCTCAGCATTTTAGCTTCATTGAAAGTCTATGACATAGGGCTTGGTTTTATTGGAATAAATTTTACTATTAAAATATTGCCATTAGCTGTATTTTTAATTCCTGCCTTGTTATATCATTTTTCTATAGAATTTTGTAAACTTCCTAAACAAAAAATTTGGCTTTATTTAATTTATGTAATCTCATTAGGCCTTGTTTTTTTTAATAATCCCAATACAATCTTAAAGCAAATATTTTTGTATGAACCTAATACTATTAATGTTTGGTTGGATTATGCATTTATATTTTTTGTAATTATTCTTTTGTTTGTTACAATGTATAATTTTATAAGTACTTTATTTTTTAGAGACCAACCTAAAGAAAAACGAAAAGAAATTTTTACTTACACTGTTTTAATTTTCGGAATTTATGGTTTAATTTTTTTATATTTTTTCTTTTCATTTGAAAATATCAGCAGCATTTTATCAGTTTTTTATATTTTTATCCCAATTTATCTTTTAATTTTTAGTTTTATAAATATAGAAAAAAAATCTATTTTTCAAACTATTATTACTACCGACATTATGGTTGGTGCAGTTTTTATTTTGTTGGCCTCTTTAATTATTTTTCCAGAATTAAAATCAAGCCAAGCCATTGAGCTAATTGCTTTTGCGCTTATAGTGACAATGGGATTTTTACTTATAAGATATGTCAATCGTTTGGCCAATCAAAAAGATGAATTTGAAAAAATGTTAAATGACCGCACCCGTGAATTAAAAGAAAGCAATCAATGCTTATTTGAACTTAATAAACAACTTGAAGAAGCTAACACTATTTTGGAGATAAAAGTACAAGCTCGCACTCGGGCATTAAAAGAATTAAACGATGATTTAGAAAGGCAAATTCAAGAAAGAACTAAAGAATTAGAAAATAAAAATAAAGAATTAGAAGAAAAAATTAAGGAATTAAAAGATTTTAGCAATATTTTCATTAACCGGGAAAATAAAATGGTAGAATTAAAAGAAAAAATTTATGACCTGGAAGAAAAAATTAAAGAATTAGAAAATTATCAAAAGAAATGAACAGCCCTAAGAAAAAAGAAAATATTTTTCAAAAAATAATTAAAAAAATAGCAAAAGGGAGGCAAAATATTCCTTTTTTTATTATTTTATTTATTTTATTGTTAATTGGATTTATAAATATGGCCAGCAGTCAAACCAGCCCCTCCTTAAATGTTAACACAATTTTATTCCTTAATTATAACGATGTTTCTCTTTTTAGGCCTCTTAAAAATAATGATTATTATAATCCAAATTTAGAAGCGAACGCTGCTTTATCTCTTTTGGTAAATATTAAAAAAAACAGCGAAAAAATACTTTATGCCAAAGATATTGACCAAATTAACCCATTAGCTTCTTTAACAAAATTAATGACCGCCGTTGTTGCCATTGAAGAATATGGGCTAGATAGAAAAATAAATTTTGAGCCAAATGAGCTTATTGAAATTACGGCTTATGGCGGTTCAATAAATACCTTAAAAAATGCTACTGTCAAAGATTTACTTTATATTATGCTTATAGAATCTAATAATAGCGCGGCAAATGTTTTAGCCAGTCAGCTTCCTCAAGGAGAATTTATAACCTTAATGAATAAAAAAGCCAAGGCGCTTCAAATGGATAAAACAATTTTTTATAATCCCAGCGGATTAGATGATGATAATCTAAAAAATATTAATAAATCTTCAGCGCGAGATTTATCAAAATTATTAGTTTATATTTTAAATAATCAACCCTTAATTCCTAAAATATGTTCGTATTCGGAATTGGAATATTATATCAATGGAAAATTTTATAAAAAATTAGAAAATACGAATTTGCTTTTAGAAAATGGTTCAGATTATTTATGGGGAAAAACAGGCTACACAAAAGCAGCAAATGGGTGTATTGTATTAGTATTAAATCCTCCCGATTTATATTTAGTTAATCATCAAGATACTTATTTGATTAATATTATTTTGGGAGCGAGCGGAAAGAATGGACGATTTAAAGAAGCTAAAAAATTAGAAAATTGGTTAAAAAATTCATATATTTGGTAAAGTTATGACTAATACAGCCTTTGAAGCGATTAAAATTTTATCTTTAGCCATAGGGGCATCCATAATAGCGATTCTTATTGGTAATTTTTTAGTAAAATATTTATACAAAATAAAATTCTGGAAAAAAGAAGCCCGCGCCAAAACAATTGATGGCAAAGACGCGGAAGTTTTTTTAAGTTTGCACAAAGAAAGAGAAACAACGGTTCCGCGAGGCGGGGGGTTAGTTATTTGGGTTACTGTTTTAATACTTATTTTATTAGGTTTATTATTGGGACAAATAACCGACATTTGGTGGCTTAAAAAACTTAATTTTTTAAGCCGAGAGCAAACATGGATTCCAATTTTTGCTTTAATTACAGCTTCTATTATCGGATTAGTAGATGATATTTTAGTTGTTTATGGCAAAGGAAAATATATTGGCGGCGGACTTACTTTTAAGATGCGGTTCGCTTTGGTTACTATAATTGGTCTTATTGGTGGTTTTTGGTTTTATTATAAATTAGGGTGGGATTCTATTCGGGTCCCTCTTATTGGTAATTTTCCAGAGGGTACGGCTATTCATTTAGGAGTTGGATATATTTTGCTTTATGTAATTGTAAGCTTAGCATCTTGGGCGAGTGGGGTGGTAGACGGATTAGATGGGTTAGCAGGCGGTGTTTTTGCTTCTATTTTTGGCGCCTTTACAGTTATTGCTCTTTTTCAGGGTAAAATTGATTTAGCCGCGTTTTGCGCTATCATTTTAGGAACATTATTTAGTTTTTTGTGGTTTAACATTCCGCCAGCTAAATTCTATATGGGTGAAACAGGAATTTTAGGTTTGACAATGACCATGACAGCAGTAGCCTTTATTACTAATTCTGTTTTTGTTTTGCCAATTATTGGAGGTGTTTTAGTAATTGAAACCGGTTCAGTTATTTTACAATTGTTTTCTAAAAAAATTTGGCATAAAAAACTATGGTTATCTACCCCCATTCATCACCACTTAGAAGCCATTGGCTGGACGGCCCCTCAGATTGTAATGCGTTTTTGGATTATTAGCGTTGTTTTAGCAATTTTAGGAGTAAGCATTCAATTATTGATGTAAAAATATTATGGTTAAAAAAAATACCAAATTAACTCCGGCCATTATTAGAAAACAATTTCCGGAGTTTTGTTATAATTCTTATAAGTGGTCATTTGTTGGCTCTGATTTCAAAATAGTTTTTAATTTTAGCGCGCAAAAATATAAATTTAAGCCAGTTGTTAAAATTAAAAATGTGCCTGCCTCGGCTAAAAAAATTAGAAAATCAATTTTAGATAATTTGGTTTTTAATTTAGGAATAATTGAATCTTTTAGCTATTGGAAAGCTTTTGCCTCGCCAATTTTAAATATAAAATGCGGCGAGTTAGATAATAAGCAAATCGCTTGGTGGGAAGAATTACTATATAGAGGATTGGGGCAATATTTTTTTGAAAATAAAATAAATTTTAAAAAACATAATTTTTTCAAAATTATTGTTTCTCAAAGAAAAGCAAAACCGGAATTATACCAGGTTTCTACTCAAAATATTCTTTTGCCAATAAGCGGGGGAAAAGATTCTTTTGCTTCTTTATATCTATTAAGCAAATATAAAAAAAACATTGCTTGTTTTATGCTTAATCCAATTCCAGCAGCATTAAAAGGATTACAAGTTTTGGGAGTTAAAAATAATATAATTGCAGAAAGAAAAATAGATTCCCAGCTTTTAGAATTAAATCAGCAAGGTTTTTTAAATGGACATACGCCTTTTGTAGCATATCTATCTTTTTTATCTGTTTTGGCAGCAGTATTATTTAATAAAAAATATATTATTTTAAGCAACGAAAAAAGCAGTAACGATGGTAATTTAAAATATTTAGGAGAAGAAATTAATCACCAATATAGCAAAACTTTAGATTTTGAAAATAAATTCCGCGAATACTTAAAAAAATATTTAAGCTCAAACATAGAATATTTTAGTCTTTTGAGGCCGCTTTATGAATTGCAAATTGCCAATATTTTTGCAAACCTAAAAGAAATACTACCAATTTTTTTAAGTTGCAATGAAGCAGAAAAAACTTATTCCGGCACAAAAACAAAATTAGGACGCTGGTGCGGCGCTTGCCCTAAATGCCTTTTTGTTTATATGGTTTTATATCCATTTGCGCCAACTCAAACGTTAAAAAATATTTTTAATAACGAAGACCTTTTTAACAAACCAGAATTATTGCCAATTTTATTCCAACTTATTGGAGAAAAAGAGGTTAAGCCCTGGGAATGCGTTGGAACTAAAGATGAAGCTAATATAGCAATGTATTTAAGTTGGAAGAAAAATGTCATTAGAGACATAGAACAACCATATCTTTTAGAATTTTTTGCCGAAAATTTTATAAATAAAAATAAAAATTGGGAAAAAGAAGCTCAAAAATTAATGAATAATTGGGATACAAAAAATAATATTCCTAAAAAATTTAATTATCGCCGGCAAATTAAATTTTAATTCTAATTTTTAAATAAAATAGAGACGCTTTTAGCGTTTTTATTTGTTTCTTTAGCTTATCTATGGTAAATTAAAGAAAATGAAAATAAATACTCTTCAAAATAAAAATTTAGTTATTTTAGGAATTGGTCAAGAAGGATTAGACACCTTTAATTTTTTACGTAAAAAATTTCCTAATAAACTTATTGCTATAGCTGACCAAAAATCAATTTTTGAATTAGATAGATCAATTGAAAAAATCATTGCAGAAGCTCCTTACTTAAAATATTATGGCGGTAAAAATTATTTAGATTCTCTTAAAAATTTTGATGTCATTATAAAATCTCCCGGCATTCAATATGAAAAAATAAAAAAATATCTAAAAAAAGATGCAATTATTACAAGTCAAACTGAATTATTTTTTGAAAATTGCCCAGCCAATATTATTGGCGTTACTGGAACAAAAGGGAAGAGCACTACATCCTCTTTAATTTATCATATTTTGAAAAAAAATGGTTATTCTGCTTATTTACTTGGCAATATTGAAATTCCAGCCTTATCTTATTTAGATAAAATAAAAAAGACCGATTGGGTTGTATATGAATTATCTTCTCATCAACTTCAATTCTTAAAAATTAGTCCGACTATTGCTGTTTTTCTTAATATTTACCCTGAACACCTTGATTATTATAAAAATTTCAAAGAATATTTTAACGCTAAAGCAAATATCGCGCTTTTTCAAAAAAAATCAGATTATTTTATATATAATCCTAAATTTCCATTGATTAAAAATTTAGCTAAAAAAGTTTCTTCTAAAAAAATTCCGATTGATTCTCAAAGATACATTCAGTTTTTCAATAAATATCCAAAATTAAAAACAATTACTCATTCTGATAATTTAAGCGCTGTTTTTGAAATTGCTAATATATTTAAAATAAACCAAGCCAATATTTTAAGAGCTCTTAAAAGTTTTAAACCATTAGAACATCGCCTTGAATATGTTGGGCAATTTCAAGGCATTCATTTTTATGATGATTCTATTGCCACAATTCCCGAAGCAGCTATTTTTGCTTTAGATACATTAGGTTCCGATGTTCAAACTTTGATATTGGGAGGATATGACCGAGGGATAGATTTTAAGAAGCTTTCTCAAGACTTAGAAAAAAGAAAAAACTTAAAAACTTTAATTTTATTTCCTAATTCTGGTAAAAAAATATGGCAGGGTATAAATCCAAAACTCCGCCAGAGATTTAATCATGTTTTTGTAAATAATATGGAGAAGGCAGTAAAACTTAGTTACCAATATACTGAACCCTATAAAATTTGCCTATTATCTTGCGCTTCGCCAAGTTTCGGTCTTTTTAAGAATTATAAAGAAAGAGGAGATTTATTTAAAAAATATATCCGTGAATATGGCAAATCGTCAATTTCATAAACAACCTAATTTTACGCTTTTAATATCAGTCTGTCTTTTTATAATAATAGGAGTTTTGGCAATTACCGCTGCCTCAGCGCCATTAGCTCTTAAAAGCGGAAAATCGCCAATTCATTATTTATTTAATCAATTAATTAAAGGAATTATTCCGGGATTATTTCTTGGCATGATTGCTTATTTTATTCCCCTAAATTTTTATAAAAAATACAGCTTTTTAATTTTTATTTTTGCTTTTTTATTAATGTTTGCTGTTTTTATTCCCGGGCTTTCTGTTAATGAAGGGGGAGCAACCCGCTGGATAGACCTTAAAATTTTTACTTTTCAACCCTCTGAATTATTAAAATTGGCCACTATTTTATATTTAGCTGCTATTTTAAGCAGCCGTCGGCCAGTTCAAAAAAAATTATTTCCTTTTATAATGGTTTTAATTTTAGTGGCGATAGCCCTATATTGTCAATCTAATTTGAGCACTTTAGTAATTATTGCTGGAATTGCCTGCCTTATTTTCTTTTCTGCCGATACGCCTCTTCGGTATAATTTTGCGATTTGGATAGCCGGTATTTTATTAATTGGCGCAATGATATATTTTGAACCATATCGTTTAGAAAGATTTTTAACCTTTCTAAACCCATCTCAAGATACATTGGGTGCTGGTTATCATATTAATCAGTCCTTGATAGCAATTGGTTCGGGTGGTCTTTTGGGACAAGGATTAGGCTCAAGTGCTCAAAAATTAAATACTTTGCCCGAAGCTACTTCTGATTCTATTTTCGCTATTTTTGCAAAAGAAACTGGATTTATCGGCTGTTTTTTCTTATTGGCCGCCTTTATTCTTTTTACAATAACTGCTTTTACAATTGCTAAAAAAAGCGCAGATTCTTTTAATAAATTAGTTGCTATTGGTATTGGTTCTTGGATTACTATTCAAGCTCTTGTTAATATTAGCGCCATGACTGGTCTTTTGCCGTTAAGCGGAACACCATTGCCTTTTATTACGGCTGGTGGTACCCATACTATTTTTGAATTGATAAGCTGTGGTATTCTTTTGAAAATTTCAACTCAAATTAAAGAAGATTAGCTTTGTTTTTAAATTTTTTATTTATATCACTATTGAAACAATGAAAAATATTATATAATACAAATATATACTATAAAATATAAACTTAGAAAATTAAGATATTATGAAAATATTTTTTGCTGGTGGGGGAACAGGCGGACATATTTTCCCAATCGTGGCTGTAGCACGAGAAATTAAAAAGAAAGAGCAAAATATTGAATTAGCCTATCTTGGACCAGAGGATGATTTTTCATCTAAAACATTTTTTAACGAAGGAATTAAAACATATTTTATTCTTTCTGGAAAAATTCGCCGTTATTTAAATCCGCTTGCTTTATTACAAAACATTTTCGATGTTTTTATAAAAATTCCTTTAGGAACTATTCAAGCTTTTTTGATTTTATTTTTTACAGCCCCAGATTTAATTTTTTGTAAAGGCGGTTATGGTTCTCTTCCGGCAGCAATTGGGGGTTGGTTTTTAGGAATACCTGTTTTTTTACATGAATCAGATGTTGAACCGGGTTTAGCTAATAAAATTATTAGTCATATTAGTCCTATTATTTTTGTTTCTTTTTCTATCCAAGAAACTGCTTATTTTCCAGCTGAAAAAATGGTTAGTGTTGGCAATCCTATTCGCCCCGAGCTTTTGCAAGTTAACTTAAATTCTGCTAAAAAGGAAATGGGAATTAAGTCTAATAAACCAATTTTATTGTTTTTGGGGGGGTCGCAAGGCAGCACAAGAATTAATGATTTAATTTTGCAAATTTTGTCTAAACTTTTAAAAATATTTGAAATTATTCATCAAACCGGTTATAAAGATTTTGAAACAGCGCGAATTAATGTTCTTTCTTTTGTGCCCAAAGAATTGCAAAATTTATACCATTTTTACCCCTTTTTAACCGAAGAACAAATAAAATATTCAATGGCTTTGGCTGATTGCGTGGTTAGCCGCGCGGGGGCAGGAACAATTTTTGAAATTGCCGCTTTTCATAAACCAAGCATATTGATACCCTTGCCCGAATCAGCGCAAAACCATCAAGTAAAAAATGCTTATGCTTATGCTAAGACAGGCGCCGCAATTGTTTTGGAAGAAGAAAATTGCACCCCTAACTTTTTTTTAGAAAAAGTTGTTGATTTATATGAATATGGCAATTTAGAATTAATGGCTAAGGCTGCGGAAAAATTTAGCAAGCCAGAAGCAGCTTCTAAAATTACCCAATATATAATTGAATTTTTAAAGAAGTAAAAAATATGTTTGAAAAAAAATTAGCTGATACAAGAACTCGATTTGCTCCCTCGCCAACCGGTCATATTCATATCGGGAGCTTAAGAACGGCCTTATTTAATTATTTATTTGCCCGGCAACAACATGGTCAATTTATTCTTCGTATTGAAGATACAGATAAAGAGCGTTCTCGATTAGAGTGGGAATATGAATTATTAAAAGTATTTGAATGGCTTGGAATTAATTGGGACGAAGGACCAGTTTTATCAGATAACCAAATTTTTGACACCAATTACTCAATAAAATATATAGGTCCCTATGCGCCTTATCGCCAAAGCGAAAGAAAATTAATCTATAGAAAATATCTTGAACAAATGCTTGCTCAAGGGACAGCCTATTATTGTTTTTGCAAAAAAGAAGATGTGGAAGCAGAAAAGCAGTATTTAATGTCTATTGGAGAAGCTCCTGTTTACCGAGGCAAGTGTCGCAATCTTACCCAAGAACAAATACATAATTTTAAAAAAGCAGGGCAACCGAGCGTAATTCGCTTCAAGTGCCCTCCCAATCGCAAGATTATTTTTAAAGATATTATTAAGGGGTCAGTTGAGTTTAATTCTGACATTTTAGGAGATTTTGTTATTGCTAAAGATTTAGATAACCCGCTTTATAATTTTACGGTTATTGTTGATGATGCGGAAATGAAAATTAGTCATATTATTAGAGGAGATGAACATTTAAGCAATACGCCTAAACAGCTCCTTTTAATAGAGGCGTTAGGATTTGAAGTGCCCCAATACGCTCATATTCCTTTAATTTTAGGACCCGACAAGAAAAAATTAAGCAAGCGCGATAACAAAACATCGGTTAAAGATTATCAAGAAGATGGCTATCTACCTGATGCCCTGATAAATTTTATTGCCTTTTTGGGCTGGAATCCCGGTACAGAAAAAGAAATATATTCTTTAGATGAGCTTATTCAAGATTTTTCTTTGGAAAAAATTCAAAAATCAGGAGCAATTTTTAATTTAGAAAAATTAGATTGGCTGAATGGATTTTATATTCGTAAAAAATCTTTGCCAGAATTGACTGAAATGTTAATTCCTTATTGGGAAAAAGCTGGATTTATAGAGGAAAAAGCCGCTGACTTGTATATTATTAAAGCAACTGGCGAATCAATTATTTTTAATGATTTGATCAAAATTGCTGCCTTAGAACAAGAGCGCTTGAAAAAACTTTCCAATATAATTGCATTAACTGATTTATTTTTTGTTTCTGAATTAAAATATGAACCCGAACTTTTAATATGGAAGGATATGTCCAAAGAAGAATTGATAAAATCATTAGAAATTTCGAAGGAAATTTTGACGAATATAGACCCTGCCGACTTTAATAAAAAAAGACTAGAAGAAGAACTAATGCCAATAGCCGAAAAGATGGATAATCGCGGAAATTTACTCTGGCCGTTGAGGGTGGCCTTAACTGGTAAAAAAAATTCAGCTGGACCATTTGAAGTTGCTGAAATTTTAGGAAAAGAAAAATGCCTTTTAAGAATCAATCAAGCTTTAGATTTAATAAATCTATAACTATGCCAGCTCCAAAATTTAAATATATTTTAGTTATAAATGTTTTGTTTGTTTTAATGTTGATAGATTTTTATCCTCATCAAGTTTATGCTCAAATTCAAACCGATGATGTTAAACAATTTTATAATTCTACGAAAGATTGGATAGAAAAAAATTGGCCAGATTGGTTAGAACAAATTCAAAAAAATATTATTCCCGCTTGTGAAAAAGCTTGGCATCAAACCGAAGCTTGGTTTTCAGAAAATATGCCCGCAACATTTAATGAATTTAAGAGCGAAGGACAATCAATGCCACAAGAATTTTTAGAATACCTTAAAATGAGCTGGAAGTGGTTTATAGATTTTATATCGTAAGTTGCATAACGCCAACATTTAAGGTATTATTTAGAGAAATTAGGTTTAATTATATAATTTTTAATCAAATATGATTTCTAAAGATGATGTAAAAAGAATAGCTCGGCTCTCATATTTAGATATAAGCGAAAATGAACTTGAAAAATTTCAAAAAGATTTTTCAGATATTTTAGATTATGTAAATCAATTAAAAGAATTAGAGGTAGCCAATGTTTCAGAAACAGCCAATATATCATTTACCGAAAATGTTTTTCGCAAAGATGAAGAAAAAATTTTTAACAATTGCGAAGAATTAAAAAATCTTTGGCCCCATCGCCGAGAAAATTACTTAGAAGTTAAAAAAATATTATACAATGAAGACAATTAATTTATTAAATTTAACTATTGAAAAAACTCAACAAAATTTAAGAAATAGAGAATACACAGCTCAAGAATTAACTCTTGCTTATTTAGATAAAATTAAAGAAACTGATTCAGAAATTCAAGCCTATCTTAATTTAACAGAAGAATTAGCTCTAAAACAAGCCATTCGGGCGGATAAAATGTTGAGTCATGGGGAAGCTCAACCGCTTACTGGTATTCCTTGCGCCATTAAAGACAATATCTTAGTGGCTGGTGAAAAATGTACAGCTGGTTCTAAGTTTTTAGAAAATTATATAGCCCCTTATGATGCCACAGTAATTGAAAAATTAAAAAATCAGGGCGCAGTTATTTTGGGAAAAACTAATTTAGATGAATTTGCAATGGGCTCATCTTGTGAAAATTCAGCTTTTTACCCAACCAAAAATCCTCGTGATTTAACTCGGGTGCCGGGAGGTAGTTCGGGTGGTTCTGCGGCGGCTGTTGCTGCAGATATGTGTGTTTTTGCTTTGGGCTCAGATACAGGTGGTTCTATCCGTCAACCAGCAGGATTTTGTGGTATTTCCGGGCTTAAACCAACCTATGGTTCAGTCTCCCGGTATGGTTTAATTGCTTTTGCATCTTCCTTAGACCAAATTGGCCCTTTGGCAAAAAATTCAAAAGATTGTCAAATTGTTTTTGAAGCTATTCAAGGGAAAGACCCTTATGATTCTACAAGTAATGATTTTCCTAAAAATGAAAAGTGGCTTAATATTAAAAATTTAAAAATTGGTGTTCCAAAAGAATATCTTGAAAAAGGATTAGATCCGATTATTGAAAAAAATATTAAAAGCGCTTTGAAATTTTATAAAGATAATGGCGCAGAAATAATAAATTTGAGCTTACCCCATACAAAAGTAGCTTTGGCTTGTTATTATATTATTGCCCCCTCAGAAGCTAGCGCTAATTTGGCCCGATTTGATGGCATTCGTTATGGCGAATTGATTGATTCTAAACAAAGCAATGATATTTTAGATGTTTATCTTAAAAATCGTTCTTTGGGTTTTGGTCCTGAAGTTAAAAGAAGAATAATGCTTGGCACCTATACTTTATCGGCTGGATATTATGATGCTTATTATAAAAAAGCTCTTAAGGTGCGCACCTTAATTAAGGATGATTTTGCTAAGGCTTTTGAAAAAGTTGATTTAATTATTGGACCAATAACGCCAATTTTGCCATTTAAGATTGGCGAGAAAATCAATGACCCATTATCAATGTATTTAGCAGACATATATACTGTTTCGGTTAATTTAGCTGGTTTGCCGGCAATTTCTATCCCGTGCGGTTCAGCCGATGAATTACCAGTCGGACTTCAGTTAATTGCCCCGGCCTTTGAAGAAGAAACTCTTTTTTTTGCTGCTGATTTTTTTGAAAAAAATTACTATTTATGACCATACAAGAAATTAATAATTTTTTATCTTCACCAGAATTAAACAATTTTTTAATGCCTTTTAAGGTTTTGTTTATAACTATCTCGGTATTATTTTTAATAATGATAATTTATTACGGAATAAAGCAATTTTATTTTATTGCGGAGAAGCGCCGCATGCTTACTGATTTTATAAATCCATTTTTTGGCCAATCTGCTTACATATTAAGCCGTTGGCGAGGAATTGTTAAAAGCTTACGCGCTAAAGATGATATTAATTATAAATTAGCGATTATTAATTTAGAGGGAATGTTATATGATATTTTTAAGGCTCTTAAATATAATGGCGCAAGTTTAGCGGAAATGCTGCCTGAAATTAAAGAAAAAAAATCTTTTCAAAATCCTGAAGCATTAGAATCATTAGTTTATTTAGCAGGAAAAATAAAAACTGACCCAACCTATAAATTTGATCCAATTATTGTTGAAAAAATTGCCTCTGAAGTAAGCGACTTTTTGGTGCGATTAAAAATTATTGATTGATTTATTATTAAATAACCTTTTTTTAGTGGAACCATAGATAAAGCTTTAATTATGGACAGAAAAATATACAAAGGGGTTGATTTTATTATTTTTTTTGCTAACATAAATATACTTAGCGGTTTAGAGGAGTAGTACCTCGCCAGTCTCATAAGCTGGAGACCCTGGTGCAATTCCAGGAACCGCAACATTTTTTAAAATAATGCCTTGAGCTCTCGCTTTAATTTTGCCTGAGTAGCTCAGCGGTAGAGCACTCGTTTCATAAGCGAGAAGTCGTGAGTCCGAACCTCACCTCAGGCACAATATATAGATTACAATAGAAATATTATTAATAATCAAAATATTAATGGCAATATTAGATAGAGGTGAGGTGAGGAGGCGGAGCTGCGACGGCAGCGAGCCCGTACTTGAGCGCAACTTCAGCAGAAGTTGACGCGAAAGCGAACCTCACCTCAGGCACAATATATAGATTACAATAGAAATATTATTAATAATCAAAATAATAATAACTTTATATTGCGGTTATAAATTTAAAACTTAAAATGGATCCGTAGCGAAATTGGTTATCGCGCCTCCCTGTCACGGAGGAGATTGCCGGTTCGAGCCCGGTCGGGTCCGCAAATTAAAATTATATATTACAAAAAAATTACAAATTTAAAATAATTTATATAAAAATATGGCTAACAATACAAATGTTAAAAAAGAACGCACCCTTGTTATTATTAAGCCCGATGGCATAGAACGGTCTTTAATTGGAGAAATTATTCATCGTATTGAACGTACTGGCTTAAAATTAGTAGCTATGAAATTTATTTATGCAACCGAAGAACAATTCTTAAAACACTATAATAAAAATGAGGCTTGGTATGAAGCCAAAGGGAAAAATACAATTGATAATCGTCAAGCTAACGGCCTCCCGATAGAGAAACCGGCCATTGAATATGGAAAAGACATTATCCGAACCTTAATTAAGTTTATGACAGCTACTCCCATTATAATAATGGTTTGGGAAGGGAATAAAGCTGTTGGAGTGGTCAAAAAACTTGTTGGTGGCACTGAGCCCTTAAGTTCTGATGTGGGAACAATTAGGGGCGACCTAACAATTGATTCTTATGACCTTTCTAATCTTGACGAACGGGCGGTTCGAAATTTAGTCCATTGCTCTGACGACCCCAACGAAGCCGAAAGAGAAATTAATGTTTGGTTTAATAATGATGAAATTTTAAATTATCGCCTTATTAATGAAGAAATTATTTATAATGTGAATTTAGATAATTTACGAGAATAAAAAAATAAAAAATTTAGAAACCTCCGAGATTATGCTTTAGCGCGGGGGTTTTTTATTTCTTTCAAAAATTGAAGAGCGGCTGGAATTAAAGAAACAAAAATTATTAAAATTATAATCAAGTTTATATAATTTTCTAATTGCGGGAAAACAGCTAATAAATAATAACCAATTAAGGGAAGACTAAGGGCCCATATCAATCCACCGATAATATTAAAAATAAAAAATTTTTTATATTCCATTTTTCCAACTCCGGCCACAATAGGGGCGAATGTTCGGATAATCGGGATAAACCTTGCTATAATAATTGTAAAAGTTCCATACTTTTTATAAAACTCCTCGGCGCGAATTAGATTTTTTTTATGGAATAATAATGAATCTTCACGTTTGAAAATTAAAGGGCCAGTTTTTTTGCCAAAAGCATAACCAGTATTATCTCCTAAAACTGCAGCAATAAATACCCCAATCGATAAAATAAAAATATTTAAAAATCCTTGAGAGGCTAAAAGTCCGGCTGCAAAAAGCAAGCTGTCGCCGGGCAAGAAAAACCCAAAAAACAATCCTGTTTCAGCAAAAATTGCCGCCCAAACTCCTATATACCCCGTGGCTTTAATTAAAGAAATTATAGTATCAGAATCAAAGATTACCTCAAACATAATGTCTCAATTCTAACATACTAAAATAAATTACGCAAATGTTAAAAACGCTTGAATTTACTATATAAATAAGGTTTTAATTATGTTGCATTTTTTTCAATTTTGAGGTATTATATAAATATATTTTTACAACAAAAAAATAATTTTATGGATTTTTCCGAATTAAAAGATTCAATTCAAAAAGATTTATCTCAAATCAAAAATTCAGATGAGCTGAAAAATTTTTCTATTACTTATCTTGGTAAAAAGGGGAAAATTAGAACCTTATTTTCTGAGTTAAAAAATGTTTCTTTAGAAGAGCGTAAAAAACTTGGACAAGAAATAAATGAGTTTGCTAAAACAGTCCAAAACGAAGCCGACAAATTAGAACAAATTTTTAAGGAGCGAGAATATAAATTAAAAGAAGCCCAAAATAAAATTAATTTAGATTTGCCCGGTGAAAAAATAGAGACTGGCCATTTACATCCTTTAACAATCACGAGGCGCGAAATTGAAGATATTTTTGAACGAATGGGTTTTGAAGTAGTGGAAGGATTAGAAATTGAAGATGAGTGGCATAATTTTGATTCATTAAATATACCGGAAGGACATCCGGCCCGCGATGCCTTATCTCTTGGTAAAACTTTATACTTAAAAAATGGGGGGCTATTGCGAAGTCATACTTCTGCCGCCCAAACACGATATATGCAAACAATGAAACCGCCGATTCGGATAGTTATTCCCGGCCGAACCTATCGTTCTGAAAAAATTGATGCTTCGCACGAAATTAATTTTTACCAAATTGAAGGGTTAATGGTAGCTAAAAATGTTTCAGTGGCCAACTTAAAAGCCGTAATGCAAGTTTTTTTGAAAAAATTTTTTGAGAAAGAAACGATTATTCGTTTAAGGCCAAGTTATTTTCCTTTTACTGAGCCAAGTTTTGAAATTGATATGACCTGTTTAATCTGTAATGGAAAAGGCTGCGCAGCTTGCAAACATAGCGGGTGGGTTGAAATTTTAGGTTCAGGAATGGTGCACCCAAATGTTATAAAAAATGGGGGATTAGACCCTCAAAAATATAAAGGATTTGCTTTTGGAATGAGTATTGACCGTTTGACAATGATGAAATATAAAATTGACGATATCCGCTGGTTTCATAGCGGCAATCTTAAATTTTTGAAACAATTTTAATTTTATGAATATATCATATAATTGGCTTAGAACTTATTTTAATAAACCATTGCCAAAACCAAAAAATTTGGCAGAAATTTTAACTATGCATTGTTTTGAAAATGAAACCTTAACTAAAAAAGGTAATGATTTTATTTTAGGAATTGATGTTTTGCCAGACCGAGCAGGTGATTGTTTGTGCCATTTAGGCATTGCTAAAGAATGCGCAGCTATATTAGATAAAAAAATTATTTTTCCAAAAATAACCCTGAAAGAAAACAAAAAAAATAAAGCAAAAGATTACTTAAAAGTAGAAATAAAAGATAAAAATACCTGTCTTAGATATACGGCTAGAATTTTAGATAATGTTCAAATTAAACCATCTTCTAAATATATCCAGGAACGATTAATTGCTTGCGGATTAACTCCTATAAATAATGTAGTTGATATTGCTAATTATGTAATGCTTGAATTTGGACAACCGCTTCATGCGTTTGATTATCAAAATATTGAAGGAAAAAAAATAATTGTCCGCTATGCTAATCAAAATGAAAAAATTACCACTCTTTCTAATTTAACTTATAGTTTAAATGATAAAATTTTAATAATTGCGGACGCTAAAAAGCCATTAGCTATTGCTGGAATTAAGGGAGGAAAAGACGCGGAAATCAATAATACTACCAAAACAGTTGTTTTAGAATCAGCCAATTTCAACGCTAAACTTATTAGCCAGACAGCGCGTAAAATTAATTTGAGAACCGATGCCTCTATCCGTTTTGAACAAAATTTAGACCCTAATTTAACAGAAATAGCCATCAATCGCGCTGCGCAGCTAATTCAAGCTGATTGTAAGGCAAAAATAGCCGAAGGAATTATTGATATATATCCTAATAAGGTTTTTCCTAAAAAAATAACCCTTCTTTTTAGTGAATTAACTAAAATTTTAGGAATTGAAATAAAATCAACAGAGGTTGTTTCCATTCTTAAACGGCTTAGTATTAAAATTATTAAAAAAAATGAAGGCGCTATTACCGTAGAAGTGCCAACTTATCGTCAAGATATTTTGCTTCCTGAAAATTTAATTGAAGAAATCGGCCGTGTTTATGGTTATGAAAAAATTAAACCTGAATTACCTTGCGGTCATTTATCTCCCGTCTCAAAAAATAAAAATATTTACTGGCAAAATAAAACAAAGGATATTCTCAAAGAATTAGGTTATACCGAAGTTTATAATTATTCTTTTATAGGCGATAAAGAAAAAAATATTTTTGGTCTTAATCCAATTGAAATTACCAATCCAGTAAGTAATGAATTTAAATATTTAAGGCCAGAATTAATTCCGCAATTGATAAACAATGCTAAAGAAAATTTAAAAACCTATTCAAATTTTAAAATTTTTGAATTAAATAAAGTTTTTATTCAAGACTTAAAAGAAAAAAAAGAGCTAACTAAATTGGCTGGGGTGGTTGCCGATACACAAAAATCTTCACAAAAAATTTTTACTACACTAAGGGGAGAATTAAACCATCTTTTTAATGAATTAGGAATTTATAAAATTGATTTTGAAAAAGAAAATCAAGCTAATGAAAATGCTTTGGCTATTTTTGTAAAAGGTAAAAAAATAGGTTCTTTTGGACAAGTTTCGGATTATATTTTAGACCAAATTAATATTAAAGAAAAACTTTTTGGTTTTAATATTAATTTTGAAAAAGTTCAACAATTTTGTACAAAAGAAAAAATATTTATACCCATCTCGTTTCATCCACCCGCCCGAAGAGATATTTCTGGTTTAATATCTAAAGATACTCAATTAGAAAAAATTGTTCAAGCAATTTTGAGCGTTGACAAACAATTTATTAAGTCAGCCGAAATTTACGATGTTTATCAAGGCAAGAATGTTCCAGAAAATCAAAAAAGCGTTTCTATACATATTGTTTACCAATCTAACGAAAAAACTTTAGATTCAAAAAGCATTGACCGTTTACAAAATGAAGTTTTAAGTAAATTGATTAAATCATTCAATTGGCAACCGAGATAATTAACAAAACAAAATATAATTTTTAATAATTAATATTATACAATGACTAAAGAAAAAAAGAAAAAAACACAATCATCATACAGCGCTAAAGATATATATGTTTTAGAAGGATTAGAGCCGGTTAGAAAAAGGCCGGGAATGTATATTGGATCTACCGGAACACAAGGTTTGCATCATTTAATTTATGAGGTGGTTGATAACTCATTAGATGAGGCGTTGGGTGGATATTGCGATAAAATAGAGGTTTTTTTATTACCAGATAATTATGTTATGGTAACAGATAATGGCCGAGGAATTCCAGTTGATATTCATGAGAAAACCAAAAAATCTGCTTTGGAAACCATTATGACAACCCTCCATGCGGGTGGAAAATTTGGCGGTGATGCTTATAAAATTTCAGGAGGTTTACATGGAGTAGGTGTTTCAGTGGTTTGCGCTTTATCTGAAGATATGCGTGCTGAAGTTTGCCGAGATGGGAAAAAATATGTTCAAGAATATAAACGAGGCAAACCAAAAGCCGCTGTTAAAAAAATAGGAGAATGTAAAAAAACAGGCACTACTATAATTTTTAAGCCCGATTACGAAATTTTTGATGAAATTATTTTTGACTCTAAAAAAATATTAAATCACTTACGACAGCAGGCCTATTTAACTAAAGGAATTCATATTGATTTTTATGATGAGCGCGACAAAAATAATCCTTTTGAATATCATTTTTATTTTGAGGGAGGAATTAAATCATACTTAAAATATTTAGTGAGACACAATACCCAAATTCATCCAAATCCTTTTTATGTTTCTGGAGAGAAAGACAATATAAAAGTAGAGGCTGCTTTTTTATATACAGATGAATATGAAATTTATGAAGAAAGTTTTACAAATAATATTTTTACTCCCGAAGGAGGAACTCATTTAACCGGTCTTCGTGCCGCCCTTACTCGCGTAATTAATGATTACGCACGAAAAAATAATTTTTTGAAGGAATCTGACCCTAATTTATCGGGCGACGATATCCGCGAAGGTCTTACTGCTGTGGTATCAGTTAAAATTCGCGAACCTCAATTTGAGGGGCAAACTAAATCTAAATTGGGAAACCCGGAAGTTCGTCCAGTTGTAGAGGCGATTGTTGGAGATGGATTGGCAGATTATTTAGAAAAATATCCCCAAGATATGAAAATTATCATAGAAAAAGCAGTTCTTTCTTACAAGGCAAGAAAAGCCGCTAAAGCCGCTAAAGAAACTGTCTTACGCAAAGGAGTTTTAGATGGATTATCTCTACCCGGTAAATTAGCTGATTGTACAAGTCGTAACCCTGAAGAATCAGAAATTTATATTGTAGAAGGAGAATCAGCTGGGGGTTCTAGCCGCCAAGCTCGTAATCGCCGTTTTCAAGCCATTCTTCCCTTAAAAGGTAAAATTTTAAATGTTGAAAGGGTTCGTTTAGACAAAATGCTTGCCTCAGAAGAAGTTAAGGCGTTAATTATTGCTCTGGGAACCGCCATTGCTGATGATTTTAATTTAGAGAAACTACGCTATCATCGTATTATTATTATGTGCGATGCTGATAGTGATGGCAATCATATTCGCACTCTTTTAATGACTTTGTTTTATAGGCACTTCCGACCATTAATTGAAAAAGGATATGTCTATTTAGCTCAGCCTCCCTTATATAAAATAACGATTGGCAAAGAATTTTATTATGCCTATTCAGATGATGAAAAAGAAAAAATATTAGCTAACTTAAAAGATAATCGTTTGAAAGCCAATATCCAAAGATACAAAGGTTTGGGTGAAATGAATCCGGAACAACTTTGGGAAACTACTATGAATCCGGAAAATAGAATTTTATTAAGAGTAAGCATAGAAGACGTTATTGAAGCTGATAAAACTTTTGATATGCTGATGGGAAAAGAGGTTTTGCCGAGGAAAAGATTTATTCAAGCTTCGGCTAAATCCGTTAAAAATCTTGATATTTAGATAATATTTTTGCAATTGACTTTTTTGTTTTATTTTGTTATTCTATCACTATGAAATCTACAAATCCTATTATAAATTTTTTTAGCGGAGTTGGCGCGGAAATTAAAAAAATAACTTGGCCAACTAAGCAAGAAACAATTCGTTATACTATTACAGTAATAATAATGATATTGATTTTGGCATTATTTTTAGGTTTCTTTGATTTTGGATTGCAGCGACTTTTAGATAGGTTTGTATTTAATAGATAAAAGTTTATTATGGCCAAACAACAAACTTCAACTGAAAGACGATGGTATGTCTTACATACTTATTCTGGTTATGAAGACGCTGTCGCAAAAAATCTACTTCAACGAGTAGAGTCTTTGGGTATGGAAGACAAAATTTTTAATGTTCTTGTTCCCAAAGAAAAAAAAATAAAAATTAGAAATGGCAAAAAGAAAACCATTGAAGAAAAAATTTACCCAGGTTATGTACTTGTAGAAATGATTGTTACAGACGATTCTTGGTATGTAGTAAGAAATACTCCTAATGTTACCGGATTTGTTGGCTCGGGCACAATTCCATTGCCAGTTTCTGTAAAAGAGATAGAATTTCTTAAAAAGAAAATAGCAGTAGAAGAACCAAAATATACTATTGATTTTAAGAAAGGAGATTTAGTTAAAATTACTGATGGACCCTTTAAAGATTCGGAAGGAAAAATTGCTGGAACGGATAATGAAAAAGGGAAAGTAAAAGTAATGATAAATATGTTTGGGAGAGACACTCCGCTTGAGTTAGATTCTCTTCAAGTTAAAAAAATAAGTTAACCAAATTTTAATTTATAATTTTATGGCAAAAGAAATAAAAACAATCATTAAACTTCATATCCAAGCCGGTAAAGCAAATCCTGCTCCGCCAGTTGGTCCAGCGTTAGCTTCTCAGCAAGTAAATATTGCTGAATTTTGCAAAGCTTTCAATGATGCCACTAAAGATATGGGTGATTTCAAGATTCCTGTAGATATTACAGTTTATACTGATAAATCTTATACTTTTAAACTTCATCAGCCCCCAGCTGGCCAATTAATTAAAAAAGCAATTGGTTTAGAAAAAGGCTCTGGTATGCCTAATAAAAAAAAGGTTGGTAAAATTACTCGCGCGCAATTAGAAGAAATTGCTAAACAAAAAATGTCTGACCTTAATACAACTGACTTAAATGCAGCTGTTAAAATTATAAGCGGCACAGCTAAATCTTTGGGTGTTGATATTGTTGATTAATATCTGCTAAAATTTTAATAAAAATGATACTTTCAGACCGAGAAATAAAAAAGTTTCTTGCCGAAAACAAGATTCAAATTACACCTGCTCCAAATATAGAGGAGCAAGTTGGTTCGGCGTCTTTAGACTTGCGACTGGGTGACGAATTTATGATTTTTGAACACACTAAAAACCCTTATATTGATACGCGCAAGCCAGAAACTTTTAGCAATATTACCCACTTAATTAAGGTGTCTGAAAATGAACCCTTTGTTTTCCAACCCGGCGAATTTGTTTTAAGCAGCACCTTAGAAGAAATTTTTTTACCAGATGATATTGCTGCGCGTATTGACGGACGGTCAAGTTTGGGAAGACTAGGCATTGTTATCCATTCTACTGCTGGACATATTGACCCAGGCTTTAAGGGAAAAATAGTTTTAGAAATGGAAAATATCGGAATGATTCCCATTCTTTTGTATCCTCAAACTAGAATTTGCCAATTAGTATTTGAAATGTTATCTTCGCCGACCACTAATCCATATTATAAAAAGAAAAATGCTAAATATATAGGAGCGCAAAGCCCTCAAGAAAGTAAATTAGAAACTAATTAAAAATTTAATTAAATTAAAATGTCAGCCCTCAATGGAAAATTTATAGTTTTAGATGGCATTGATGGTTGCGGTAAGGGCATACAGACAAAATTATTGTCTGATTTTTTTATTCAAAAAGGATTATCAGTAATAAATAAAAAATATCCTGATTATGGTAAACCAATTGGAGATTTAATTCATAATTATTTATATAAAAAATTAGACCTTAATTTAAGCGCTGAATTATTATTATATATTGCCGACCATATAAAGGATAAAGAATATTTACAAAATTGCCTTAAAAATGATAAAATAATAATAGCCGACCGGTATTTGACTTCTACTTTAGTATATCAATCTTTGAAGGGTACGCCTCAAGAAAAAATTTTAAATCTTATAAATTTAATGGAGGCTCCTCGACCAGATTTATGTATTTTGATTAAAATTTCTGCTGAAACATCATTAGCAAGAAAAATTAAAGAAAAAGGAGAAAAATTAGACCGGCACGAAGAAAATTTAGAATTTCAAAAATCATTAGCAAAAATATATGAAAAAATGGCTATAGAAAAAATTTATTGCGATTGGGAAATAATTGACGGAGAAACTTCGCCTCAAATAGTTAATGAACAAATTATAAAAATTTTATATAAAAAATTTAATTTATAAAAATATGGCAACAAAAAAAATTAATCAATATATTGATCACACTAATATTAATCCAAAAGCTAAAAAAGAAGATATTATTAAAACCTGCAAAGAAGCTATTCAATATCAATTTAGGGGTGTTTGTATCCGTCCACAATGGGTAAAAACAGCTGCTCAAATTCTTAAAGGAAGCGGGGTAAAGGTTGTCGTTTTAATTGACGACCCAATTGGAGATTCCGACTCTAAAAAACGCCTTGCTATTGCTAAAAAAGCAGTAGCTGATGGCGCAGATGAATTAGATGTTGTAGCTAATATACCTGATATTAAGCATGAGCGTTGGAATAAAATTGAAAAGGATCTTCAGGCTATTTGCAAATTGCAAAATACCAAAGTAATTATTGGCAGCGGTTATTTAACTGACGAAGAAATTGCGCAAGTTTCTCAAATTGTTAAAAAGGCAGGAGCTATTTGTGTAAAAACAGCTACCGAAAAAGATCCTTTAGAAAATAGGGAATTAGAAGAAAAAGCAAAACATCTTAAAATAATGCGTCAAAACGCTCCAGGTCTATTAATTAAGGCTTCTGGAAAAATAAAAACATTAGCTGATGCTGAAATGATGATTAAGGCTGGAGCAGACATTGTTGGAACTAGCAATGGAGTAACAATTATGAAACAACTAAAAAGATAATATGTATAAAACCACTATTGGCTTAGAAATACATTTTGAGGCAAAAACTAAAACCAAAATGTTTTGTTCTTGTCCTAATGAGGCAAGTAATATTTTAGATGATAAGCCCAATACCAATATCTGCCCAATTTGCATGGGACATCCGGGAACCTTACCGGTCATTAACGAAGAAGCTATCAATAAAATTATTATGATAGGATTAGCTTTGCATTGCCAAATTGCGAGCGAATCAAAATTTGACCGCAAAAATTATTTTTACCCCGACCTTCCTAAGGGTTATCAAATTTCCCAATATGATTTACCATTATGTTCTAATGGCTTTTTAGAAATTAAGTTAAATAATACCCAAAAGAAGAAAATAGGGATTACTCGGATTCATATGGAAGAAGATACGGGAAAATTATTACATACAGCAGATGGAGCAACTTTAGTTGATTTTAATCGCGCCGGTGTCCCTTTAATAGAATTAGTTACTGAGCCAGATATTAACAGCGCTGAAGAAGCTAAAAAATTTTGTCAAGATTTACAGTTAATTTTAAAATATTTAGATGTATCTAATGCTGATATGGAAAAAGGACAGATGCGATGCGAGGTTAATATCTCTTTAAATAAAGAGGGTGATAAGAATTTAGGCACTAAAGTAGAAATAAAAAACCTTAATTCATTTAAATCAGTAGAAAGGTCAATTGAATATGAAATTAAAAGACAATCTCAGATATTAGACAAAGGCGAGCCAATTGTTCAAGAAACGCGAGGCTGGTATGACGATAAACAAATTACTTTTTCACAACGAAATAAAGAAAATGCTTACGAATACCGCTACTTTCCAGAACCAGACCTGCCCCCTCTTCATATTACTATTGAAAAAATTAAGACCATTGAAGGCCAAATGCCAGAACTGCCAGACCATAAAGCTAAAAGATTTAAGGAAGAATATAATTTAGATGACCAAGAAATTGAATTTTATATAAAAAATCGCGGTTTTGCTGAATATTTTGAAAAAACAATTTCTGAATTAGTCTGCTGGAAAAATGACACAAGCCGTGAAGATGTTAATGAAAAAAATTTTCAAGATTTAGTTAAGTTGTGTTCTAATTATATGATTACTGATTTTCAATCTTTATTAAAAACAGAAAATATTACTATTCCGGAAGATTCTAAAATTTTAGAAGAAAAAATTACTCCTGAAAATTTTGCGGAATTAATATGTCTTATTTATTCCGGTTCAATATCTAGTAAAATTGCAAAAATTGTTTTAGCTCAAATGTATCAAACCAATGGTGATCCGTCTCAAATTATTGAAGAAAAAGGGTTAGCGCAAATTACGGAAAATGCTGAAATTGAAAAAATTATTGAAGATGTTCTTATTAAAAATAAGAAAGCAGTGGAAGATTATAAAAAAGGAAAAGAAAATAGTTTTTCATTTTTAATTGGTCAAATTATGGCTGCCTCACATGGTAAGGCTAATCCCCAAAAAACCGCTGACCTTCTAAAAGAAAAATTAAAATAACAATAGCGCAAAGCCTAATTATTTATTAAAAATTTTTTAATTTGTTTTTCTGCTTCTTGCTGATTTTTTATCCACTTTATATTTTTATCTTTTTTGAACCAAGTAATCTGTCTTTTGGCGTAAGCAATTGTATTTTTAACAATATTTTGTTCAACTTCAAACTTAGATATTCTCCCTTGAAAATAATCCCTCCATTCCTGATAGCCGATTGTGTTAAATGGGGACAATTTAGAATTATACTTTTTAAACAAACTTTTAACTTCTTTTTCTAATCCTTGGGTCATCATTTTTTTCACTCTTTTTTTAATCCGTTTTTGCAACTCATCTGCCTGAACATTTATTCCGAGTTCCAAAACATTATAAAAAGGTTCTTGTAATTTTCGATTTTCCCAAAACGGCTTACCTGTTATTTTACAAACCTCAATAGCGCGCACTAAACGTCTTTTGTTTTGCTTGTCTATCTTTAAAGCTCCTTGCGGGTCTAATTTTTTATATATTTCAAACAGCTCTTCAATAGTTTTGGCCTCTAATTCTTCTCTTAATTTTCTATCCGGCTTAATTTTAAAAAAATCCAAGTTTTGAACTACGGCCTGAATATACAATCCCGTACCGCCGACTAAAAATGGAACTTTGCCTTTTTTAATAATTTCATTAATCGCTGTAATGGCTTTTTCTTTATAAAGCGCGGCATTAAAATCTTGATTGGGCTCTAAAATATCAATTAGATAATGTTTGACCCCTTGATAGTCTTTTTGGGTAGGCTTATCTGTGCCAATATCCATTCCTTTATAAATAAGGCGCGAATCGGCTGAAACAATTTCACCATTATATTTTTTAGCTAAACGAATAGCTAAATCAGTTTTTCCAGAAGCCGTTGGACCCACAATTACTATTAAATTAGGCTTCCCTAATTCTCCCTCTAAAGAATAGGGGAGAGCACGTTTAACTTTTATATTTATAAATTTTCCTTCTAAATCTAACAGAGACGACCTGAAACGAATAGGTTTATTTTGTCGTGTTCGGCCTACACAATATTCACCTTGACGCTCATAAACTAAAACAGGAATTATTTTTTTAAGAAAAACTTGATTATTTTTTAAAGCTGTTTTCTCTAAGATTTTGGTTAACACTTTTTCTCTTCTTTTTTTCTCCGTTCGGCTAACATCATCTTTTAAGTTTGTATAACAATATGATTGGGGGCGCGGTGAATATTGAGAAATAAATGCCATATCAAAACCAATCTCTCTCATCAATTTAGCAGTTTGATTAAATTGTTTTTTTGTTTCAGAAGGAAAACCAACAATAATATCAGTGGATAAACCTAAAATTCTATCCATTCCTTTGCGTTCTTTTAAAAAAGAGCGTCTTAATTTTATAACCAATTTTTTATAATCTGCCGCGGTATAAGGCCGATTCATTTTGTGTAAAATTTTATCATCGCCAGACTGGGCCGGTAAATTAAGATAAGGGGCAAACTTTACTGAATGGGCTAATGTTTGAATAAGTTTGTCTGAAAAATCTTTCGGGTGAGGACTTGTCAACCTAAGCCAAAAATCCCCATTAATTTTATCAATTTCTTTAATTAAATCCGCAAAATCAAGTTTTTCTTTTTCGGGCGATAAATAGTTATTAACATTTTCTCCTAATAGCCAGATTTCTTTATAATTTTTAGAAACTAAATTTTTTATTTCTTTTAAGATACTTTTATAACTGCGACAAATTAAGGGTCCGCGAGTATAAGGAACCGCGCAATAAGTACAAAAATTATTACAGCCATTGCTTACGGGCACATAAGCACGAATTAAGTTTTGATAAATTGGCTGAATTTCTAAATAATTTTTAACCCTTGAAAAATATTTTTTATAACTGCTTAAAATAGCTGGCCAATTAGCAAGGTCTTTTTTATCTAAAACATAATCAAAAATTTGACCCATTTTTTCTTTATCAGAAGGCAAAATACACCCCGTTAAAATGCTCTTAAAGCCCTTATTATCCTTTTTAAGGCGCTTCAAACGATTAACTTGACCGTAAACTCTATCTACAGCAGTTTGCCTGACAGAACACATATTTATAATTAAAAAATCGGCCTGCTCAATCGTCAAGGCGAGTTTACATCCCATTGATTCAAAAATAGCCGCAATTCTTTCTGAATCTGACTGATTCATCTGGCATCCAAATGTAATAATATAATAAGATTTCATAATTCACTAAAAACTCCTTTATTTAAAGATTGAGGGTAATTAAAATTAGAAAACTGGTAAAGAATATTTTAAAAAATTAATTTTAAAATTTATTTAGCCGTTTTTGGCATAACTTGGGGAGTAGCAGTAGTTTTTGGCAATCCAGAATTTGGTTTTACTAATGAATTAGTAACATTATCGCGGGTTGTTTTTTGAGATTGTGAATCAACTTGACTGTTTTTATTTTTATATTCTTGGCCGCATTCACCCCGATAAAACTTCCATTCATCACATTCCTCTTTATTATCAAAAACACAAACTCCATATTGATTACCCTTTAAGTCTTGGCGAATTTCTAATTTATAACCTTGCTCTTGGCAATATGCAGAAGCAGGATTAGGTAGATTAGATATATTTTGATTTTTCAAAAAATTAAAAGTTGAATTATTTAAAGCCTGCTTTGCCAATTCAAAAATAAGTTCTTTTGACTGGTCGGAAATATCCAAAGAGTTAAACTGATTAATAAGATTTTCAAAGTCTATCTCTGGTTGGTTTAATGCATTTTTAGAAAAATTAATTAATTTTTCTTTATCACTATCAGGAAGTTTATTAATCTTTTCAATAATATCTGGATTATTATTTATTATTTGACGAGCTAAATTATTAAAAACTAACTCCCCATATTCTGGATTAGATTTTATTTCTTGAAAATATTTATTTAATTGCTCTTGTTCGTCTTTTGTTAAAGATGGGGATTGCATTGTTTCAGCTATTAAATTATCTTGCAGAGTTATAATTTCTTTTTTTAACTCATCGGGAGCAGCTTGGCTAATTTTATTAATTATTTCTATTTTCTTAATTTGTGTCGGCACAGCGTTATCGCTTTTAATTATATTATTAGCGATAACATTTTTTATATTTTCTGGTGACGCTAAATTATAGGAAGTAATGGTAAGGTCTTGAGCAGATTTAGTTTGCGCTGTTTCAATTTTTGATTTATCAACCATTGAAGCAAGATTATCTAAAATTTGCTGATGGGTAAACATCTGATTAGCAATTTTATCAAGTAATTTCAAGCTTTGAGGACTGTCTTTTTTCAAAACACTTGTTGCTTCTTTAACTTTTTGAACTTCCTTTTCATAACCATTAATAGCCTTATCAATTGCTTTTGTGTTATTTTGGTCTAATTCAGCTAATTTTTTTATTTCTACTAATTTTTGATTGGCAAAATCTAAACGTAATTCTGCTTTTTTGACTGGATCAAAAGCAAACAAATATTGAACTTCTCTTCCCACATCTTTTAAAAAATATAAAGGGCTATTGGGCAATATGACCGGCTTGGCTAATTCTTCTACTGAATTATTTTCAGCAAAAGCAAAGTTATTTAATCCCAAAATACAAAATATGCCCAAACAACTAACTGCCAAAACTAAAGAAAAAATTTTTAAGCAACCTTTAAAAGATGATTTCATATATTTTTATTTTGTTATATTTAATAATTAAACCCTTCAATTTAGTCTTAATAATTTAAAGATTATTTTTGGATAACTCATTAAGCTTTTGAACAAAATCTTCAATTTGTAATTCACCTAAATCAATTTTACCTCTTTGTCTAACACTAATAGTATTATTATTAACTTCTTTATCTCCTACTATAATTAAATAAGGAATTTTTTCTAATTCACCATCTCTAATTTTTTTGCCAATTGTTTCATTGTTGTCGTCAACCTTAAGCCGATATTGTTTTAATCTTTCTGCAACTTCATAAGCATATTTTTGATGAGCCTCGCTTATTGGCAAAATTTTAATTTGTACTGGCGCTAACCAAAAAGGAAACGCTCCCGCGTAATGTTCAATTAATAAACCGATAAATCTTTCAAAAGAGCCAAGCAGGGCTCGATGAAGCATATATGGTTGTTCTTTTTCACCTTTTTCATTAGTAAATTCCATCTTAAATCTTTCTGGCAAATTAAAATCAAATTGTAAAGTAGAGCATTGCCATTCTCTACCTAACACATCTTTAATCTTAAAATCTAGTTTTGGCCCATAAAAAGCAGCTTCTCCCAATTCTTCAGTAAATTGTAATCCTTTTTCAACTGCCACCTTTCTTAAAATTGATTCTGTCAGTTCCCAACCTTCATCGCTGCCGGCATATTTACTTTTATTATTAGGGTCGCGTAAAGAAAGATAAACATGTACTGTTTCAATTCCAAATCCAAAAGCTTTATAAATATATAAAATAAAATCAATAACTCGTTTTAATTCATCTTCGGCTTGATCCTTTCGGCAAATAATATGAGCATCATCTTGGGTAAAACCACGCACTCGGGTTAATCCAGATAATTCTCCTTTTTTTTCGTAACGGTAAACTGTCCCGGTTTCTGCCCAACGAATTGGCAAATCGCGATAAGAATGTAAACTATTATTATAAATAGCTATATGAAAAGGGCAATTCATCGGTTTCAATAGAAACTGCTCTGATTCTTTAACTTTATTATGTTGTTGCAGTTCTTCTAAAGATTGACTTGCTTCTAAGGGGGGGTACATACTATTAGAATAAAAACCCCAATGCCCAGAGTGTTCCCATAATTTACGATTGCCAATATGAGGAGTACGCACTAATTCATAACCATTTTCTAAGTGTTGTTTAAACCAAAAATCTTCAATAATTCTCCACAAAATAGCTCCTTTGGGGTGCCATAAAATTAAGCCAATGCCTACTTCTTCGTCAATATGAAATAAATCCAATTCTTTGCCTAGCTTTCGATGATCGCGTTTTTCCGCCTCGGCTTGTTTATTTAAATAATCATCTAATTCTGCTTTTGTTTCAAAAGCAAGACCATATATTCTAGCAAGCATTGGTTTTTTTTCATCACCTTGCCAATAAGCGCCAGCTATTTTTTGAAGCTTAAATCCTTGGGGATTAATTTCTTGGGTTGACGCTACATGCGGACCCTTGCATAAATCTATAAAATTTCCAGTTTGATAAATAGAAACAATGTCTTCTTCTATTTTATCAATTAGCTCTAATTTATAAGGTTGCTCTTTAAATAAAGAACGCGCTTCCTCTTTGCTAATCATTTTTTGCTCAAAAATAAGATTTTGAGCAATTAACTCTTTCATTTTACCCTCTATTTTTTCCAAGTCTTCTTCTTCTAAACTAACCTTATCAAAATCATAATAAAATCCTTTTTCTATAGCTGGTCCAATACCAAATTTAACTTCTGGAAAAAAATATTGCACGCTTGCTGCCAATAAATGAGATAATGAATGCCGTATTTTTTCTATTTGTTCTGACATAATTAATTTTTTTATTTTAATTTTTATTAATAAATTTTTTAAGCCTCTAAAATTTCTTCTATGCTTTCAGCAATAATTTTAGGAGCATTGTCGCGATAATCTGCCCGACCAGTTATAGAAACTATTTTATTTTCTTGAAGCAATTCGCTACAATTTTCTAATGTTCTTGGAAAAACAACTACCTCAATTTTATCTGTTAAATCTTGTAGTTTTACAAACATCATTGGTTGTCCCTTTTTAGTAATAATTTTTTTAACATTGCTGATAATTCCACCAACTGTAACTGTTTCGCCAGCTATAATATATTTTTGATAGGGATTAGTATAATCACGCACCATGCTTAAATCCATATTTATTTTTTTCAAGGACATTGTTTGCTTATCAAGCATTTCCTTAAATTTATCTAAGGGATGGCCCGATACATATAAACCCAATAATTCTTTTTCCCAATTTAATCTTTCAGAATAATCAGCCGGCGGAACTTTTTCTAAAGTAATACCATTATTAATATTAAAACTTGCTGAAACTGAATTATCAAATAATCCTCGTTGTCCGCTTTCTTTAATTTTTTGATTTTTCTTGGACCAATCTAAAAGCTTTTCTAAGTTTAATAAAATTTGATTCCTTTCTCCTAAGCTATCAAAACAACCTGCTTTTATTAAACTTTCCATAGATTTTTTATTCAAAACTTTAGTGTCAACACGAGAAATAAAATCGTGAATATCTTTATAATGGCCATTCTTCTTCCTCTCGTCAATAATTAATTCCACAATATTATAACCCACATTTTTAATTGCCGATAATCCGAACCTAATTTGATTTTTATTCGGTACCACACTAAAAGTGCTAAATGATTCATTAATATCGGGAGCCAAAACTTCAATCCCCATTCTTTTACACTCTTCAATTAATTCAGCAATTCTTTCCACATCAGCGCCTTCTGCTGTTAAAACAGCGGCCATATATTCCACTGGATAATTAGCTTTTAAGTAGGCGGTTTGATAGGCGATAATAGCATAACAAGCTGCATGACTTTTATTAAATGAATACATTGCAAACGGCTCAATCCATTGCCAAATTTCTTGCCCAATGCTTTCACTAATGCCATTATTCTTAACTCCATTAATAAATTTATCTTTTTGTTCTAATAAAAGTTTTTCTATCTTTTTACCAATTGCTTTTCTTAAAATATCAGCTTCAGCTAAAGTAAAACCAGCAACTTCTTGGGCAATTCTCATAATTTGTTCTTGATATAAAGGAATTCCATAAGTAGCTTCTAAAATTGGTTTTAATTTAGGATGCAAATATTTAACAGTTTTAGTTTTATTTTTTCCAGCAATATAAGTAGGAATGTGTTGCATTGGTCCCGGACGATAAAGCGCCACCATGGCGATAATATCTTCTATATTAGTTGGTTTTAATTGTTTTAAATAACGCCTCATTCCACTTGACTCAAGTTGAAATACACCCACACATTCTCCTTTTTGTAAAAGTTTAAATGTGTTTGCATCATCTAAGGGAATATTATCAATATCTACATTAATGCCCCTTACGGCATAGATTCTTTTTAAGGTTTCTTCAATGGTTGTTAGGTTTTTCAAACCTAAAAAGTCCATTTTTAGTAAACCCAAACTTTCAATACCGTGCATTTCATATTGGGTAACAATTGTATTGCCATCTTGGCTGGGATGCTGAAGAGGAACCAAATCATCTAAGGGATTAGCGGCAATAACTACGCCGCAAGCATGAGTAGAGGCATGACGAGCGCACCCTTCAATTTTTAAAGCTAAATCAATTAAACGGCTTGCTCGTTCATCTGAATTATATAAATCGCTAAATTCGTCTACTGTTTCTAATGTTTCTTTTAAGGTAAACCCTGTGGGAATCATTTTTGCCACTCGGTCGCAATAACTATATTCATAACCCAAGGCTCGACCGACATCTCGAACAGCTGCCCGCGCGGCCATAGTCCCAAAAGTAATAATTTGCGCTACTCTGTTTCGTCCATATTTTTGAGCTACATAATTAATTACTTCATCACGTCGTTCATCAGTAAAATCTAAATCAATATCGGGTGGGGATATTCTGTCGGGATTTAAAAATCTTTGAAAATATAAATCATATTTTAAGGGGTCTACATTAGTAATATTAGTAAGGTAAGCAACTATAGACCCTCCGGCTGAACCTCGTCCCGGTCCAACGACAATATGGTTTGATTTTGCCCAATTTACATAATCTTGCACAATTAAAAAATAATCAACAAATCCGGCTTTGTTAATGACGCTTAACTCGTATTCCATTCTTTCTACAATTTCTTTTAATTTTTGATTTTTAATTTTATCTGAATTAATTTTTTCTCCATTTTTTGCTTGAGTTATTAAACTATTAAGTTCTTCTGAAGAAATTCCATATTTTTTAGGAATACCCGTATAACATAATTCGCGCAAATAAATAAAATGGTTTTTGTTGTCTGGCGTTTTAAAATAAGGAAGTTTAACTTCGCCCAATCTTAAATCAAAATTACATAAATCTACTATTTTTTGAGTATTAGCAATTGCTTCGGGAACATCCCTAAAACTTTCTATCATTTCTTCAGTTGATTTAATGGAAAAATCATCTCCTTTCATAGTTAAACGTTCTTGGTCGTTTAAATCCGCGCCAGTGTTAATCAACATTAAAATATCTTGCGCTTCAGCATCGTCTTTATTTGTATAATGAGAATCATTAGTGGCCACTAACGGAATACCTGTTTTTTTTGATAAAGCTATTAATAGAGAATTAACTTTTACTTGCTCTGGCAAATTGGGATGAGGTTGAATTTCTAAATAATAATTTCCGGAACCAAACATTTTTTCATACCGCCTCGCCGTTTGTTCAGCCTCATCAAATTTGCCAGCTAAAAGCAAAGAAGGAATCCGCCCCTGTAAACAAGCGCTCAAACAAATTAAACCATTAGAATGATTTTCTAATAATTCTAAATCAATTCTTGGTTTATAATAAAAACCCCTCAAATGCGCTTCGGTTACTAATTTAACTAAATTATTATATCCCTCTTGGTTTTTAGCCAAAAGAATTAAATGATAACGGCGGCCTCCGGTCTGGGGAGTTTTATCATCCATGCTTGCCACTGCCTCATAAAACTCGCAGCCAATAATTGGTTTAATTCCTTTTGCTTTTGCTTTTTCATAAAATTCTACCGCGCCATACATTACACCATGGTCAGTTAAGGCTACTGAATCCATTTGTAATCCTTTAATTTTATCTAAAATCTCATCTATTTTTGATAATCCGTCCAAAAGGGAATAATGCGAATGCAAATGTAAATGAGTAAATTTCATTTAATTTTTATAAATCTGTAATCTCAAAATTTGCAGTTAATTTTCCATTAACCACCATATCTTCTTTTTCTAAAATTTTATAATTTGCGCCTTGTAAGTTTAATTCACCGCCTACATTTACCTCATCAAGGTCTAACAATCCATCTATTTGCGCGCTCTGAATGTTAAGATTGTTTTTCACCTGAGCGCCTTCTAAAATTAAATCGCCGCGAACAGTCATTTTATCATATTGAGTAATCATTGTAACAATTTTACTTTTATCTAAAATTAAATTACCGCCAACTTGGACTCGCGCTAAGCTGCAAAAACCCTTACATTTTATTTGAGAGGCAATTAAATCGTTGCCAATCTTTGCTCCTACTAAATTAATTGCGCCACCCGATTTTAATCCTTCCATATTTAAATTTCCCTCCACTTTAAGATTGGCTAAATAGACAGACCCGCTTATTTTAGTATTTTTTAATATTAGGTCTCCTTCAATATACAATTCTCCTAAAAAAAACTGGCCCTTAATTTCGCTATTTTCAAAATTAATTCCTTGTTTTACTTGGTCTTTTAGAACAAAAAAAGAAGAAATAATACGATTGCTAAAATCAGCCATTCTTCCTTCTTTTTCTGCTATTTTAATTTCATTTTCAATCTCTATTCCAGTTAGAATTTTTTTATTTATAACTTCCTCTAATTTCATATTTAATTAAAAATATTTTATTTTATCTTATGTTTATATATTATCTCAATTTAACCCAAGATTCAAGTGAAATGCGCTTTATTTATTTTTGTCTATAATTAATTTATTTTCAACTTATTTTTTTGTGTTATGATATATAATAAATATGAACTTAAATACAGAGAAAAAATTATGGAAGCAGGGTTATCAATTAGTAGTTGGAATTGACGAAGCTGGCCGAGGTCCTTTGGCTGGCCCGGTTATGGCTGGCGCAGTTATTCTTTTTTCAAATAAAATCAACCCCAAACTTCTAAAAATAGTTAATGATTCTAAAAAACTTTCTTCCAAACAGCGAGAAATTGTTTTCCAGATGTTAGCCGCTGAACCGCAAATAGTATTTGGCGTAGGAAAAGTTTCAGAAAAAATAATTGATAAAATTAATATCTTAGAAGCTGTTAAATTGGCTATGCAAAAAGCTGTAAAATCTTTAATAAAAAAAATAGGGGAGAGTCCTGATTTTTTAATTATTGACGGAATAAATAAAATAAATATGCCCATTGAGCAAAAAACAATTATTAAGGGCGATGCTAAAATATTTTCGTGCGCCGCAGCAAGCATTATTGCGAAAGTAACCCGAGACCATTATATGGATAAAATGCATCTTCGTTATCCCCAATATGGTTTTAATCAACACAAAGGTTATGGAACAAAACAACACCTTAAAACAATCAAGCAATTCGGTCTTTGTCCCATTCATCGAAAAACTTTCTCTTCTCTTGCCAATTATTCATTCTTTAAAATTAAATAAAATATAATCTATTTAAAAAAATTTTGACTTTTTAAAATATTATGCAATAATTATAATTAATTAATATAGAAAAATAATATATTAAATTTATATAATAAATTTTATAAAAAAATATGAATAATTTTTTTGATGTCATAAAAGTAAGGGGAGATTTCCCAATTCTTAATCAAAAAGTTTATGGCAAGCCGCTTGTTTATTTTGATAACGCAGCGACTACCCAAAAACCTAAAGTAGTTATTGAGGCCTTGAATAGATTATATTTAGAAGGAAATAGCAATGTTCATCGAGGCGTTCATTATTTAAGTGAAACAATGACAAAAGAATATGAAATAGCAAGGGAAAAAGTAAGAAGCTTTATTAATGCTCAATCTGTCCGCGAAATAATTTTTACAAAAGGAACCACTGATTCTATTAACGCAGTGGCGTTTTCTTTTGGAGAGGCCTATATCCAAGAAGGCGATGAAATTATAGTTTCAGAGATGGAACATCACAGCAATATAATTCCTTGGCAAATGCTTTGCAGCCGCAAAAAAGCCAACTTAAAAGTAATTCCATTTAACGATAAAGGTGAATTAATTTTAGAAGAATATGAAAAATTAATTACCCCAAAAACAAAATTAGTAGCAGTTGTACATGTTTCAAATTCATTAGGCACGATTAATCCAGTGGAAGAAATCACTGCTATTGCCCATAAAAATAATATTCCTGTTCTTATAGACGGAACTCAGGCAATACAGCATAAAAAAATTGATGTTCAAGACATTGACTGTGATTTTTATTGTTTTTCTGGTCATAAAATTTATGGACCAACCGGTATAGGTGTTTTATATGGTAAAGAACGATGGCTCCAAGAAATGCCACCATACCAGGGCGGCGGGGATATGATTGACCGAGTTACTTTTGAAAAAACAACTTACGCCGAATTACCGGCTAAATTTGAAGCAGGCACCCCAAATTATATTGATGCCGCTGTTTTAGGCGTTGCGCTTGATTATTTAAATAATTTAGGATTAGAGAATATCCATAATTACGAAAAGCAATTATTAGATTATTGTAATGAAAAAATTCAAACAATTGACGGATTAAAATTATATGGCACATCCGAAAATAAAACTTGCATTTTTTCTTTTCTTTTAGATGGCTTTTCAGCTTATGACACCGGCTTGCTTTTAGATAAAATGGGGATTGCTGTTCGAACTGGCCATCATTGTACTCAACCTCTTTGGGATCATTATCAAACTGATGGATCGGTAAGGGCGTCATTAGCATTTTATAACACCTTTGAAGAAGTTGATTATTTTTGTGAGACGCTAAAAGGAATTCAAAAAATGTTAAATTGATATCTAATAATTATAGATTGGGTTTAGTTTTTAATATAAATGAAATGGAAAAAAAGACTGCTAAAACGCATATTTATTCTAATATCATAGATTTAATTGGCAATACGCCATTACTAAGAGTTGAAGGTGTTTTTGCTAAATTAGAGTCAATGAATCCAACTGGCAGTATAAAAGACAGAATGGCTTATTATATGATTAAAAAAGCCGAACAAATGGGAAATTTAAAGCCGGGTGATAAAATAATTGAAGTAACGAGTGGAAATACTGGAATTGCTTTTGCAATGCTTTCTGCCCTACGAGGATATAAATTTATAGCAATTATGCCCGAATCAATGAGTTTTGAAAGAAGGCAGATGATGAAAATATATGGAGCAAAAATTATTTTAACTCCAGCCGAAAAAGATATGAAAGGGGCTGTTGAAGAATACGAAAAATTAATTAAAAAAGAACCTAAGGCTTGGCTGCCTAAACAATTTGAAAATCCCGACAATATAGCTGCGCATCGGGAGGGGATAGGTAAAGAAATTTTAGAGCAAATGAGGGGTAAAAAAATAGATGCTTTTGTGGCAGGAGTAGGTACTGGCGGAACCTTATTAGGCGTGGCGCAGGCCTTAAAAAGGGTTAATCCCCAAACTAAAATTATTGCTGTAGAACCAAAAGAATCAGCAGTTTTATCTGGGGGAAAACCCGGACTTCATCAAATTCAAGGAATTGGCGAGGGTTTTATTCCAAAAATAGTGGAAAATAATCTTAATTTTATTGATGAAGTGGTGACTATTAGCAGCCAAGATGCTATTCACGCCATGCAAAATTTAGCTGAAAAATTTGGTATTTTGGCCGGGATTAGTTCTGGCGCTAATATTTTAACTGCACAAAAAATAAAAAATAAATATGGGTTTAAAAATGTAGTTACGGTTTTACCCGACCGAGGTGAAAGATATTTAAGTAAAAATATTTGTTAAATTTATGACAATAGACGAAATTCAAAACGAAATTATTCAAGAATTTGGACAATTTAATAATGATTTAGAAAAATATAATTATTTGATGAAATTGGGTCGTAACTTAAAACCGATTGACCCTCAATATAAAACCGATGACTATCTTATTCGGGGATGCCAAGTTAATACTTGGTATCATTCGGCTTGCCGAGATAAAAAAATGTTTTACGATATTGATAGCGCTTCATTAATCACAAAGGGTTTTATTTTTCTGCTTTTAAGAATTTGCGATGGGCAGAGTTCGGCTGATTTAAAAAATACCGAATTTTATTTTATTGATAAAATAGGTTTTCAAGGCGAATTTTCGCCGCTAAAAGATAACAGTCTTTTTAAGCTTATAAATAAAATAAAAACAGATGCTTCCGTTTTAGCATCGTCTTAATAATAATTTTAAAATTTAATAAAAATGAGCCACAAAACCAACAAACAAACTGATTGTCCTGTTTCTCAATTTACTAATTCGGACCTATGTTTAATTTACGAAAGCTCCTTTAAATTTTGCCGAGCTTTTTACGCTATTTTAGTTTTAATTGCTTTTTTATTGCGAAACCAATGGGTGCTTTTAGCCGCGATTGTTTTAATGTATTTACGGATTTTTTCAATTAAACTTGATTTTCCATATCAATTTCACGCCTTATTTATTAGAAAATGGCTTAATGATAAATCAGAGCCGGTACTTAAAGAAAAAAGCGAACTAAATTTTGTTTTTGGAATGATGGCAACCATGCTTTTGATTGCTTTTTTATTAATCTATTTTAACAAATTTGTAACTTTTGCCTGGATATTTGTTTTAATAATAGATTTTTTAATGTTTTTAGCCGCTCTAGTTAATTTTTGCTTAGCAACCTTAATTTATATTCTTTTTAAAAATATATTTAAAAATAAAAATATTTTAACCAATGAAAATAAAAAAAGTTAAATTAGGTAGCCCTAATTATATTAATCAAAATTGTTGGCTGGTTAAATCTCTTGGCCGGCCAGCTTATAAACGTTGTCAGTATTGCGAATTAAAATATCCAAATTGCGTTTTTTTGCATTATCAGCTTGTTACTCTAGGTTTAATTATTTTTTGTCTCGTTTTGGATTATATAGTAGAGCAAAAAATTTCCGAATTAGCGATTTTTTATATTTTTATTCCCGCTATTGTTTATGGATATTTTTTTAATAAAACCACGGATAAAATTATTGAAACAAATTTTGCAAAAAAAGCAGCAGAAGAACGAGCATTGAAAGAAAAAATTTCTAGAGAGGCAGTAGAAAAATTAGATGCAGCTAAAACAATGTTTTTATCCATTGCTTCTCATCAAATGAGAACACCTTTAACTATTATCAAAGGTTACCTAAGTTTAGCCCTTTCAGGTGATTATGGCAAAGTAGAAGGCCAAGTTAAGGATTTTTTAGAGCAAGTCTACCGAGCTAATGAAAGAGAGATTGCCTTAGTCAATGATTTATTAGATTTAACTCGGATTCAAGCTGGCAAGATATTATATAGTTTTGAAGACCTGTCAATAGAAGATTTAACGGCTGAAGTAGTAAAGGAAATTCAACCAGAAGCTCAAACTAAGAATCTTCAGCTTGTCTTTGATAAACCCAAGGAACCTCTGCCCAAGGTAAAGGCAGACAGTCAAAAACTAAGGCAAGTTATCTTT
>Ga0209407_1000310_pt1 | contig 66582 bp, 47 predicted proteins | sample AD_JPNHG3_MetaG_FD_184410 | JGI IMG/M metagenome (GOLD analysis project Ga0209407, IMG submission 184410) | Active sludge microbial communities of municipal wastewater-treating anaerobic digesters from Japan - AD_JPNHG3_MetaG (SPAdes) (version 2) | ecosystem: Engineered > Bioreactor > Anaerobic...
TGGTGGCGATCGGTCGCAAGAACTGGCTGTTCGTGGGGCATGACAACGGCGGTCATCGGGCGGCGGTCCTCTACAGCCTGGTGGCCAGTTGCAAGCTCTGTGGGATCGATCCGTTCGCCTACCTGCGAGACGTCCTGACGCGGATCAGCACGCACCCGGCCAGCCGCATTGCCGAACTGCTGCCCCGAAACTGGAAACCCTCTCGTCCATAATCACCATCCCTTGACGCAGTGGACAGAGCCCCAGAAACACAATCCGACACCCCACCCATCGATCCATGTACTCCGCCGGACGGTTACCAAAGAGGCGCTGAGCTACCTTCGCCAGACGCTGGCGAACGTGCCCAAGGGCAGGCCTGTTATCGTCGCGACGCATCTGTGCTTGGACGCGATCACCAACCGCGACGAGTTTGTCGGCGCCTTCGGCGACGCCAACATCCTGTGCGTCCTCGGCGGCCACTACCACAAGGCCAACGTGCGCGAACATCGGGGCATCCACTTCGTGCAGTTGCCCAGTCCCGCCCCGAATGGCACGACCGAAGTCACGGTCTTCCGCATCACGCCGGACCGCCTCGTCGCGATCCCGTTCGACTATACGAAGAACGCTTGGGTCACCGACAAGGACAAAATGCTCGACAAACCCATCCGCGGCCCGATCGGGGCAGAGACACAACCATGAGCTGAACAATTGTTTCTGCGAACCAAGCTGACGATATGCCGCGCCACGTTTGCCGGTGTGTTTCGCCCCATGGTATACTGGCACCTTAGCGCATCAGGGTCTGCCCGGCCAAAGGCTTGAAGTCTGCCTTTGACCATGCCACCCGTCTGGTGACCATCGCATAGACAATCCGGTCGTTCCTGGCGTACACGTGCACGACTCGATCACGAATGATATTGGCGTAGACGGCCAGCGAATCGAAATCCAGCACTGGCGACCCACCGACATCCCATGGGCCAAATTCCCTTGCCTCTTCGCCATTCAACTGCCATGCGGGCATCCCATACCGTTCTTTAAACTCTGTCAGCGTCGCAGGGCATTTCTTTCGAAGAAACCGCTGAATCGCAGGCGTCTTTGGCTTCTTACGCACGTGAGGCAATTCCGGCCGCCACCCCGGCTCCAGTGACATGACAATCCCGGCCGACTTGGCGCGCCGATATGTGTCCTTGAGCCCGGCCCTGATACCTGGCCCCAGAATGACGTTATAGATGGACATAAGACCATCACAGATGATCCGCCCTTTCCAGGGCAGCAAGACCGCGTTGACGAAGACGGGTATGGGGCACGGCAACATGTCCACAAACTCCTCCGTCAGGCCCACAACGCCATAGGCCCGAAGGGGCTCTTCCTCTGTCAGAAATACAGTGTATTCGGCGAGATCCCGCTCGATGACGAAGTTGGCGCGCACGAAATGCCGCCAGAGAGGCACATGGGACAGATCGGTTTCGCGAAAGCCACCCGGGTTCTCTTCGACAAAGGCGTCGAGTAAGGCCGTGTTGTCCAGGAGACGATTGCGGGCCTCCGCTTTGGCCTCCCACTTGGCGGCTCGAAAGCTGGCAAAGTCAGTGATTCCGCTGACGCCGCCGAGACGCCCGGCCGCGAAACCGATCAGATGCTGGTAGAGCGACAGGAACAACGAGGACTCTTCAACAGGCAACAGCATGACTATTCCTCGAACGCAGACCACTCAATTCCTTGTTTGGTAGACGCGGCGGATTTCTTCGGCGATGCGGTCGAGGCCACGGGCGACGGTGGCGTCGTTCTGGGCGTAGCTGATGCGAAGGCACTCCTTCGCATGGGACCAGGGCCCGGCCAGGCCGGGGAAGAAGTAGTGCCCCGACACCACGATCACGTTGCGGGCCTTGAGCCGCTCGTAAAGCTGGTGACAGGAGATGGGCAGGCCCGGCAGCCACAGCCACAGGAAGAACGCCCCTTCCGGCCGATGCAGGCGGTAGTCGATCCCGTCGAGACCGCGGGCAAGCTGCTCGATGGCCCGGCGGGCCTTGCGTTCGTAGAACGGCGCGATCACCTCGCGGCCGAGCCGAAGGATCTCGCCCGAGCGGACCAGATCCGTGACGATCGCCGTGCCCAGGCCGCCCGGCGCCAGGCTCATCACGGAGTTAACCCGTGCGACGGTCTCGACGATCTCCTCGGACGCCAGGATGATGCCCGTCCGCACGCCGGGCAGGCCCAGCTTCGAAAGGCTCATCAGCACAATCGTGTTGTCGTTCCACACCGGCTCGGCCTCGGCAAAGACGATGTGCGGAAAGGGCAGCCCGTACGCGTTGTCGACGATCAGCGGAACATCTTTGGCGCGGGCCAGCTCATCGAGCCGGGCCAGCTCGTCGTTGGTCAGCACGTTGCCGCTCGGGTTCGTCGGACGCGAAACGCAGATCGCCCCGACGTCATCGGCGACGTCAAGCCGGTCGAAGTCCACGTGGTATTTGAAGAAGTGCTCGTCGAGCATCTCGATCCGGGGCCGGATCGCGGCAAATGCGTCCGGTGTCAGCACCACGTCGCAATAGCCGATGTATTCGGGCGTCAGAGGGAACAGGATCTTCTTCCTCGTCCCGTCGTCGCCCTCGCCCGCGAAGAGGTTGAACAGGATGAACGACGCCAACTGACTGCCATTGGTCAGCGCGACGTTGCGCGGACCGATCCGCCAGCCGAACTGGGAGCGCAGCAGGCCGACCAGCGCGGCGATGAATTCGCGGTCGCCTTCCGGCGGACCATACTCGCCGACCGCCCGCTCGAACCGGGCGCCGTCCTGGAGCAGCGCCGTCGTGCTGTGGCGAAAGCAGGCTTCAACCTCAGGGATGTGCGCGGGATTGCCCCCGCCCAGCATGAAGACCTCGCCCTGCGGCGAGAGCGCCGCGCCAAGATCGTCCATGAGCTGCCCGATGCCCGACCGGACCGCCATCCGCTGACCGAGCTTCGACAATCGCATCATGCCTCCACCGCCACCGGCACTTGCGGCATCAGAAAGTACAGCCATTTCTGCCGGACGGGACACCCAAGGATGTCACCGGCCGCCCGGCCGTAGAGGTCCAACTGGCCGCGATACGCCTCCGCACGCCGAGCGATCTGCGCGCCCGAAACGCGGTCGCTCTTGAAGTCGATCACAACCAGGCCCCCAGGCGTCTGCACCAACATGTCGATGATCCCCTGCACGATCACGATCTCGCCGGCGTCGGCCGATCGGACCGCGCCGTCCGGCTCGCCGACGCGCAGACCCCACGTGAAGGGCCACTCACGATGGACGGTATTGTCCCGGTCCAGCACCAGCGCGCCAAGGTCGCTCTCGAAAAAGGCCAGGATCGCCTCGACGTCAACCCGGTCGGCGATGTCGGGCACGAGGGCCCGTTCTTCGACGAGCCGCTCGCGCGTCCGTTCGATGGCCTGCCGCGTCACCGGCGTCGTCAGGTCGAGGCTGGAGATCACCAGGTGCGTTGCCGTGCCGACCTGCCGGGCGGCATCGGGCCGTGTCGCGGCTGCATCGGATGCAACCAGCGCCAGTGGCCGGCGGTCCAGCGCCCGCGAATAATCCAGCCGTACAAACTCATCATCGTGGTGCGTCAGCTCGGAGACCGACCGTTTGGCCGGCTCGCGTACGGCGGCAGCAAACGGGTACCGCCAATCCAGACAATCCTTCAACTCCGCCAGCAACTGCCGGCTTGCCGCATCCGGTCGGGCCTTCGCCTTCGGTGTCACCCTGCCGCCCTTCTTGCGGTTGCGAAGCTGCCGCACACGCTGGGTGAGCTGTTGCATCTCGTCGCCGCACCAGACGTGCAGCTCGAACAGGGCCGCGTCGTCCATCGGCGGCGTCAGGTGTGTCTCGAAGGCCTCGTGCAAGGCCCGCCGATCGGCCAGGCCGTACAGCAGCCACTCCAGAGAACTCCTGGCGTGCTTGAGCAGCCACGCCGGAACGGTCGATTCGCCCAGCAGCAGGCCCTGCATAAGGACCTTGCCGCAATCGGTCCGTTTCTGCGAAGCGCTCAGAATCAGGCGGTCCTTCGCCCGCGTCATCGCGACATAGAGAATCCGCATCTCTTCGGCCAGGGTCACGGCGCGCCTTTGGGCGGCGATCACCTGATGCGCCAGCGACGACAGCTTCGTGTTCGACCGCACATCGATGATCCGCAGACCCAGCGTGTGCTCGGCGTCGGCAACGAGGTCGGCCTGGGCATCGCGCTGATTGAACTGGCTGTCCAGCTCCGCCAGGAAGACGATGGGGAACTCCAGTCCTTTGCTCTTATGAACGCTGAGGATGCGAACGGCGTTGCCAACACCGGCCGACTCGGCGGGCGTCCAGTCCTGCCCGGCCTCCTGGAGCTTTTCGAGGAACGCGACGAACCGCGTCAGCGACGGCACACCCGCGCTGCTGGCGAACCCTTCGAACTGGATCGCCCGATCGTGCAGTTCGAGGAGGTTGGCTTTGCGGGCCTGCCCATTCGGCAGGGCGCAAACAAACGCGACGTATTGCGTCTCGCGATAGATGCACCAGAGCAGGTCGGCGAGCTGACCGCGACGGGCGAGACGGCGCCATCGTTCGAGCGTCGCGAACGCCTCGCGCAGCTTTGTCGCCAGTTTCGCGTCGGTACCGCTGTCACAATACCGGATCGCCGCGGCATGGAAATCCACGCTCGGTGAGGAATCGCGTGCGGCGATGCGGACCGTCGCCAGCTCGCTGTCGGTGAAGCCAAAGAGCGGACTGCGCAGCACGGTGGCCAGCTCGATGTCCCGCTGCGGATTGTCGAGCACCTTGAGCAGGCAGAGCACGTCGGCGATTTCGGTCGTCTCGAAGTAGCCGGCGGTGGCGTCGCAAATGACGGGAATGCCCGCCAGACGCAGGATTTCGACATAATCATTGGCCTTCCCCGCCAGTGAGCGCATCAGGACGACAATGTCACGGTACTCCACGTTGCGGAGGCCGCCGGCATCCTTGTCGAATATCTGCATCGCAGGCCGGCCCGGCTCGGCGCCGACAATCTGCTGAATCCGCTGCGCGATCAGGGCGGCCTGCCGCTGTCGCGGACGCACGACCTCGGTGCTGCCCGCGTCGCTCTCGTCGTGGGTGTCGGCGTCGTCGGCTTTCTCATCGAGCAGATGCAGTTCCACCAGCGGGGTCGGTGGCCCGGACGGGGCTTGGGCCTCCGCATCGGGTCCGGGGCGCAGCCGGGCGGCCTCGTCGTAATTCATGTGCGCCAGCGCTTCCGTCATGATCCGTCCGAAGACGTGATTGACGAAATCGAGGATACCCTTGGCCGAGCGGAAGTTGTAGTTGAGGTCGACGCGCAGTCCGTCCGCCGCATTCGCCGATGGTGACGACGCCTCCAGCCTCCGCAGGAAGATCGTCGGCTCGGCCCCGCGAAAGGCATAGATGCTCTGCTTGACGTCGCCGACGACGAAGATGTTGTCGCCCGAGCTGAGCGCGTCGAGAATCCCCTGTTGCAGCGGGTTGATGTCCTGGTACTCATCGACGAAGATATACTTGTAGCGGTCGCGCAGTCCCAGCGCCGTCTCGGAGGGCGCGGCGCCTTCGCCGGAATCGGCCGGACGCGTCAACAGCCGCAGCGCGTAATGCTCCAGGTCGGCGAAATCCAGTCCGTTCAGCGCCTTTTTCCGCCGGGCGTACAGCGAATCGAACGTCCGGACCAGATCGATCAGAACGCGGCTCTGCGCGTTGGCGGATCGGCCCACCGCGTCCATGTAATCGGGGTTGACAATCGCCAGATCGCTCAGCAACGCGAAATCGTCCATCGCCTTCGTGCGCAGTTCGTCCTTGATCAGCTTGCCGAGCGTCTCGGGAAAACCCTTCAGTGGGGGAGCCTTCGGCTTGGTGAAGTTGCGAATCGCCTCGGCGCAGGCATCCCAGTCGCCGGCCGCCAGCCGCTCGCGACAGGCCGCGATCGGCGCGATCACGTCGGCTTCGAGCGCAGCACCCCACTTGCCGCCGGGCTGTTCGCGCTCGTAGAGGCGACTGGCCGCCCGCAGGCGCGACAGGATGGCGTCGAGTTCGTCGGCGATGATCCGCTTCTGCGCCTGCCCCAGTTCGCACGATTCGGGATCGGTCGCCTCCGCCAGCAGGCAGGCCCGTTCACACCAGGCGTCGCGCGACGCGACGGAGTCGAGAAACTCGTGCAGCCGGATCACGCTCGCCAGGAAGCCGCGACTGTCACGGACATCGCGTCGGCGCAGCAGTCCCTCCAGCGAGGCCACCAGGTGCTCCTGCCGCCACGCCCATTCGATGGTCTCGTCGAGCACCTCGGCCTTGAGCAGCATGGCCTCGTCGGCGTCGATCACGCGAAACGCCGGATCGAGCCCGACCTCGTGGAAATTCTCGGCGATCAGCCGCTTGCAGAAGGCGTGGATCGTGCTGATGTCGGCGCCCTGGAGCAGCACGAGCTGGCGCCCCAGCCGCCGGTCGTGCGTCTGCTCGTATACCTCCTTGAGCCGCTGGCCGATCCGCGCCCGCATCTGCTCGGCAGCCGCATCGGTGAAGGTCAGCACGAGCATGTTCAGCACGTTCGGGCACCGTGCCGCATCGGAGACGAGATTGACGCAACGACCCGACAGGACCGCCGTCTTGCCCGTGCCCGCCGACGCCGTGACCAGCACGTTGGCGTCCAGCGCGGCGATGGCCCGCTCCTGCTGCTCCGTCCACTGGATCTTCTTCGCGGCCGTCATGATGCCACGGTCCCTCCCACCACATCGAGCTTGCCCTTGGGGTCAAGAAAACGGTAGTCGTTGATCTGCCAGTCGAAGCGGCACAGCGTCTTGTAGTCACACGACGAGCAAGCGGATTCGGTCCCGTAACGATACGGATGGACTTCGATCTGTCCGGAAGCGATCTCCTGTCCCAATGCGATCATCCGGTTGCGCGCGACGTCCAGAAGGACAGCGAAATGGGCTGGCTTCAGCACGCTCCTGCGGTTGTAATCCCCGTAAGGCTCGTCTTCCCTGGTCACATAGAAATTGTGGTACGCGCTGCTGTGCGAGGCCTCCCGGTCCAGCTGGCGCCAAAACGCCCCATTGAAGGGACCGTCGGTCTTGCGATGAAAGGCACCGGTCGTGTCGGCGCGTTTCGACAAGGTCGTGCTGTCCGGCGGGACACTGATGGGCATGTACAGCGCACCGGCCACCTCATCGGCCAGGCCACGGCCGGCGTCTCGGACGGTCAGGAGGTAGATCGCCAGCTGCATATCCAGGCCATGGTAGAGTCTCCACCAGTGGAACCTCGCGCCGGAGACGGACGTCTTGTAGTCGAAGACCAGTGCGACGCGCCGACCGTCGATCTGGGCGACATCGAGCCGGTCGATCTTGCCGCGCAGCGACAGGATGCGTCCGTCGGGCAAGGGCAGCTCCAGCGCCGGTAGAGCCGCTTGGGCCTGGTGGAAATCGCCGAAGGCAACCTCGGAAAGCACGGGCCGGAACGCGCCGGCACGCGCCATGCGGGCGATGTCGAGCACGCATTCGCCCAGCACCTCGGCGGCGTTGGCGACGATGAACGCGTTGTGGTCGTTGCGCGCCCGGAACTTCGAGAGGAACGGATCATGCGAGGCAAACGCCTCGACCTGTTCGCGCAGCATCTCGCGGAGCCGGTCGTCGGCAACGGTGGCGAAGTCTTGCCTTTCGGCAGCCAGACGCTTGTGCAGGGCATCAAGCACGGCGTGGTAGAAGTTGCCCAGGTCGAGCGGTTCGAGTTTGAACTCGCGTCGGGTCCGCAGTTCGAGGCTGTAGCGGGCGAAGTGCTGATAGGGACAGGCCGCAAAGACTGCCAGCCGCGTCGCCGAGGCCCTCAACTCCTTCGCGAAGAGACGCTCGGCCACCGTGCGGTCCAGCGTGGCCTTGTTCTCGTAGCCAAGAGCCGCAAGGACGCAAGCCGCCGTGTGGCGATGGTCCGGGTCCTTACTCATCGCCGCCAGCAGACCTTCGAGCCGCCCGTCCGTCCGCTCCTGTTGCGCGAAGACATCGCGGCCCAGCCGGGTGCACAGCCACTCGGCTAATTCGGTCTCCGTGTGGATGTCCGCCGCGTTCACGCCATCGCCAACCGACAAGGGCGAATCATTATTCGCCCCTACCGGAGCCAGATCGTCGAACAGGTCCGCCAGATCGTCCACGAACTGCGACCGCACCACGGGGCTGCCCTTCTCATCGACGCCCGGGTAACTGATGTACAGCAGTTCCGACGGACGCGTGAAGGCGATGTAAGCCAGATACTGCCGCTCGGCCAGCGTCTGCGTCGTGGTCGGCGCCAGATGAAAGCCCGCGGCCTCGGCCATGTCACGATCGGCGTCGGTCAGCACACCCGTCGAAGGCAGCGGGATCGGAAACTGCTTCTGCGTGGCGCCCAGCAGGAACGCCGCCCGCAGGTTGGGATGGCGGCTCCGTTCGATCGAACCGACGAGCACCTGGTCCAGACTCGGAGGAATGAAGGCCAGCGTCATCTGCGAGAACGCCAGACTCACAATCGCCAGGTAATCTTCGACGCTCATCCCGTCGTCGCCGAACACCTCGACCAACTCGTCGAAGACGTCCACGAACCGCTCGAAGAATTGCCGGTGCTCGTCGGCGGTCGCCAGATCGCCTGCCTGGTGCGACTCGTCGATCCAGGAGGCCACCGCTTGGCGGACCTTCAGCCCTTCGAGAAACGCGAAGACCGCCCGCGTGAAGTCCGCCGCCCGCACGGACGAATCCTCATTCGCTCCGGCCAGTGCAGCGCGGAGATCGAGCAGCGGCCCGATCGCCTTCGTGCGAATTTTGTGGATCGCGGCCTCGTCGAAGCTCGCGTCGTCGGGCCCCTGAAACCGCCACGGATCGCTCTTGAGCCAGTCACGTCCATCGACGCCGAACGCCAGGCAGTAGTTCTCCAGCACATCGACCTGCGCCGCCGGGGCCGGCACAAGGTCGCTCTTGAGGTACGCAAAGACGTCGGCGTGGGCGAAGCCCCCGGTAATCGCCTGAAGCGCGGCAGTGACCAGCTCGACGACGGGATGGCGGTCGAGCGGCTTGCGCTGATCGATGAAGTAGGGAATTCCGTGGTCGTCAAAGGCCGCCCGGATGTAATGCTCGTAGCGGCCCAGGTCCGACGCCACCACCGCGATGTCACGATATCGAAGGCCCCGGTCCCGAACCAGCGTGCGAATCTGTCCGGCGACGAATTGCGTCTCGGCCCGCAGGTCGGGAGCCGACACCAGCCGGATGTGCCCGCCCGCGCTGGCCCGTCCGGCGCCCGGACGAAAGAGGTTCTTCTCGACGTGCGCCAGCGGCGGACAGCCGTCGAATCGCCTGGCCTCTTCGAGTACGACCGGCTTACCGAGTTCGATCTTGAAGGCCTTGAGCTGTTCGACAAGCTCATGGTATGTCCGCTCGGTCGCCTCGAACAGCCCGTCCGACTCGGCCGCCGGCAATCCGAGACGGGCCGGATCCAGACAAAGGGCGATCTCCGTCTGCTCGACCACGCGGAGCAGCTCGACGAGAAGGGCCATCTCCGCGCCGGTGAAACTGGCGAAGCCGTCGACCCAGAGCCGCGCGCCCTTGAGGAAGTCGGCTTGGGCAACCCGCGCGCAGGCCTGACGAACCTGGGCGTCGGGATCGACGAACCGCCCGCGAATCGATTCGCTGTATCTGGCGAACACCAGAGCAAGATCGGCGAACTTCATCGCCGACAGACGCGAGGCCTTCTCCTGCGGCACGGTGGCCTTGAGAACCTCGAAGTCTTCCGGCGTCTTGTTGTAGCGGTGCAGCTCGCGGATCGTCTCGGCGATCCGGCGGGCGAAGCCAGGCAGCAACGCCGAGGATCGGAAGACCTGCAACTGCTCGCGATGATCGCGGAGAATCTTGTGGACGATCATCTGCCGGCCGATCGGCGAGATACTGGCGGCCGCGTTCCGTCCGGCCAGGAAGAACTGCAGCCGATTAAACGACAGAACACGCAGTCGATGGTAGCCGGCCACACCGCTCGACAGGATCGCCCGCTCGGCCTCGTACGTCGCCTGCTCGGGCACCAGGAAGATCAGCGATGGAGCCGGCCCTGACGGAGATCGCGATAGCGCCTCGACGATCGCCTCGACGCAATGCGTCGTCTTGCCCGTGCCGCTTCTGCCCAACACAAATCGAACCGCCATAGAATCCGTCCGTGAATAACGCCCACCCGGAGTGTCCCTTGTATCAGAATCCGAGCGGCTTTTCAACGGACCATCTGACGCGATTGCCCGTTTTGACCCGCCGTCAGGGTCTGGTTCGTAGTGACGCCGTGAGGCGTTACCTTCGCCCGGACAAGGATGCCCTTGCAGGCACACCACAGACAGCTTCCTCCCACGCGCGCCGACAAACGCGTAATCACGTCCACAAGAGATCCCCCATGCGTTCGACCGGCGCTCGCGATGCTCCATGCGAACGGACACTGACTGCGGAGCGCGACGGCCGCCAAGGGCACGGCACGCATTTCATAGTTGCGGTTCACGAAGTTCCGTCCAGACGCCGTGCCCCGGGCCATCATCCCGACCGACACGCCAGAGATAACCGCACGTGGGCCTTATTGTCTATCGTGGGGCCTACGTATTCTTGCCAGGCCCGAGAAAGGCCTCGTCCGCTGGCTGGAAGAAAATACGTATTCTTACGGATTGACGCTCCAACAACGCCGGGGATAGCGTACGGACAGAGTGCGGCAAGCAGCCCTCTGCAAAGAGCGATGGCCACCCGGACAGCACTCGTTGCTCTTCACGCCACAAGTGGAAGACATCGAGACGTTGCGACGCAATCGGAGTCCGTGCGAAGCGCACATCCGAACGTGCACGCGCACGGTCAGGGAATCCTGCAAGGAAAGGATACGCCAATGAAAACCCTCACAAACCAATGGATTGTCGTCATGGCGGTGTGGTCCCTGTTAATGCTCCTGCCCTCATCGCCAGGTCTCGCCTGCGAGTGTATCACCTCGGGCGAGACCAAGCTCGCGCGGATGCAATTCCCTGGCGAAATGCACTGCTATGTCTTCTGGGGCGAGACTGGCCAAGGAACCGTGATCCAGATCGCAGACGACGATAATACTTCCTGGCCTCCGAGAATCCAGCTCTACGACCCCAAAGGCGTTCGCGTCGCCGAAGGCGTGGATGGTTCGCACCCGTACATGTACAGCGCGATCGAGAATTACCGACTGGAGATGGAAGGAGTCTACACGATTGTGGTCTCGTATGGCGGTGGCACCAATGAATATGGACTGTCCCTGGCATTGACCGGTGGGAGCATGACATCTCCAAGAGATGCGGATGGCGCGGACGTTTCTCCCAGCGCAGCGCGAAGCGGAACCATAGCTCCTCTCGGGGATACGGACATCTACGTCTTTCGTGGTCATATGGGCCAAGGGATTGTGATCGAGATGGCAGACGATGATTTTGTGTGGCCTCCAAGGGTGCAGCTCTATGACCCCAATGGCGTCCGAGTCGCGGAAGCCGTAGACGGTTCGTACCCGTACACCTACACCGCCATAGAGAACTACCAACTGAAGGCGACGGGGATCTACACGGTCGTTGCCTCCTATGACGGGGGTGTTGGTGCGTACGGGCTGTCCGTGTCGGTGATGCCGCCGAAGGAGCCTCGGGGTCTGTATCCCTGTGGGCCGCAGCCTGCTGATGGACAGGTGCTTGACTACGGCGATCCGAATACCGCCTTCTCTGACGTCGTCGTCGAGAACCTGGTGCTGCCTGGCGGGACTGTGGTCACACGACACAGCAGCCCCTATCTCCTGAGTTGGTGGTCGGTTCTCGGGGCCACGGGTTACGACGTCTACTTCTCCGGCGGTCCGTGCCTGCCGCTGGAGAAGATCGCTGAGAACGTCGCCGATCCCTGGCTGCCCATGCCGGAGGTCGAAGACGAGCAGGTCTGCTCGTGGAGGGTGGTTGCGCACACGCCCGCCGGCGACATTCAGGGACCCACGTGGTGGTTCATGGCGCGCTGCCTGCCCCCGCCGCCGAACGGCTGCACCTTGACGGTCGAAGTCGTCGGCCAGGGATCCATTGAGGGTGCGGCGGAGGGAATCAATGAGTACCCCTGCGGCGAAATCGTGTCGATCAAAGCCAAGCCCGACGCTGGCTACGAGTTCGTTCGATGGGAAGGCAACGCGACCGATGGAATAGAAGACCCGACCGAGCCGGAGATAACGGTGATTGTGGACGACGACGACACCCTGACTGCGGTCTTCGAGCAAATCCTCTATGAAGCCACGATGGACGAGGATCCCGACTGGACGCTGGAGGGTCAGTGGGAGTATGGGACGCCGATGGGCCAGCGGTGCGGGGCCTGGGGCAACAACGATCCGACCAGTGGCTGTACGGGACCGAATGTGATCGCCGTCAATCTGAATGGCTGCTATGACCAAACGATTGGAGGCCCCTACTACGCCACGACGCGTGCCATCGATGTGAGCCGATACGAAGACGTCCGGTTGCGGTTCTGCCGGTGGCTCAACTGCGATATCCCCGAGTACGTCAGGTGCACAGTGGAGGTCTCCACGGACAACGCCAACTGGAATGTGGTCTGGACACAGGCAGAACGCGAAGAGATTACCGATACCGAGTGGACACTTTGTGAGTATCCCCTCTCGCAGGCGGATTCCCAACCGACCGTGTACTTGCGATGGGGCTACCACGTCCTCAAGGAGCGGGCCTACGCCTATACCGGCTGGAACCTCGACGATGTCCAGCTCATCGGACGCCGGCAATAGAACGTCAGAACGGGATGCGACAATCGGCGAAACGGAGAGCCGCTGAGGAATGTATCGCTCCGGCGGCGCTTCGGCTCAGGCGACGCGGATGAGGTCGAGGTCGGCGGCGGCCGGCAGCAGGGTCAGCCGCTGGACATCGGCCAGCCGGCGCGAATACGAGCGGTCCCCGTCGCCGACGGTTTCGCGAACGGCCTCGTCGGCCGCTTCGTCCCGCAGCCGGCGAAGGACCGCGCCGGCCACCCACAGGAACGGATTGTAGAAGTACACCACCTGTACGACATTCTGGATGAGGTTTACCCACAGATCGTGGCGTTTGACGTGGGCCAGCTCATGGAACAGCACATCGCGGAGGTGTCGCGAGCCCAGAGACGGCACGAGGTCGCGCGGCACCACAATCACCGGGCGGAGCAGTCCGCAGACCGCCGGCCGGGTGCCTTCGGCGGAAATCCGCAGATCCACCTTGCTGCGGATGCCCATGCGCTTGCGGCAGTAGAGAAGGATGTCGGTCATCAGAAAATTGGCATCGGGCGAACGATCCACGCTGCGGCACGCCGCACACGCACGGCGAACCACCACCACGCTCATCACGACGACGCCACCGAGCCACAGCAGCAGGAGTCCCCCTTGCCAGGTGATCGAGAGGGGCGGCTTCCCTGTCCCCGCCGTGGTGGTCTGGGACTGTCCGGTGAGAGGCCGGGACAGGGAAGCACGCGCGTGTTCCGCTGCCTGGTGTGTGGTCGGGTCTGCGAAGGCAGCGTTGCCAGATGGCAAAAAGTGGGAAGGAAGACTCAGAGGCAGAAAAGGACTCAATGCCAGGAATATCAGCACCGCCGTGACCAACCCGCATCGCAGGGAGGCACGGGCTTTCTCTCGCAGCAGAAACTCGGCCAGCAACGCCCCGCCGATCAGCAGCGCCGAGATCAGCAACATCGGCAAAGCGAACGCCACAAAGGCCTCGCCCATCGTATTCAGTTGTCCAAGCGTCCATTCCATATCGTTTTCCTCACCACGTAAGACGCCCGAATCCAAAATCTATTACAGCCAAAAACAGATTCTCGTGGAGCATCCTGACAAAAGGACGGTGGAAACGGCCCTGCGCGGGGTTACAGCGAAGGTTTGACGAGGGAAGATTTTTTTCCGCTGTGCCGCGCGCCCGTTGCCGCCACGTTACCGCATTGTTACGGCCGTGTTACGGTTCTTCAGGCGACCGGCGACAACGCGAATGGCCGTCCGCTGATCCACCGGGTAGACATCGCAAAGCTGGGTTGAAATGACGCTGGCTATCTGAGGCGGTTCGTGGTCAAATAGCGGCGTTGTGACAACAAGACACGACGTTTGACGTCGGCCGCGATGGACGACAGGGCGAAATGTTAGACCGACAGATCGTTGACGTGCTGGGCATGTTTCTGATGGGGCCGCGTGAGGTGCTGGTCATCGTCATCGTCACGGCGGTAGTAGTGTGGCTGCGCGTCCGCCGGCGGCCGTAGGTTTCACTCCTTCTCCCAATCCCTGTGAGTGCGATGCCGCTTGATGCGGCTGCGATGTTTCTTGTCTTCGAGGCGGCGCTGTCTGGCGCCGGCGGGGACTTTCGTCTCTTTGCGAACCGGTTGAGGCACCAGCGCATCAGCCAGTAGCCGAACGAATCGCTCGATCGCTGCCTGGCGGTTGGCCTGCTGCGTGCGGAACCGTTGCGAGACGACCCGGAGGATACCGTGCCTGTCGATCCGCGTCGCCAGCTCGCTGCGGACCCGCCGCTTCTGCTCCCCGGACAAGCTTGGCGAGCCGGCCACGTCGAACAGCAAGGTCATCCGCGTGTTGAGCTTGTTGACATTCTGACCGCCCGGACCGCCGCTGCGCGAGGCCTTGAACAGAAGCTCGCTCTCGCTGATCTGCACGCCGCCGACGATGTCGAGCATGATGGGATCCCCTTCGCCACAGAGCCACAGTTTCAATCCTTGCAACGGCCCGCATCGTAGGGCGCGGCGCAAAAATTGGGAAGTTTTTTTTGCGTCCGATATGCGTTGCCAATCCAGGAACAAAGCATGTTATCGGGTTTAAAGCGGGCAGGAGAATGAGCCTGGGACGAGTGACGGCATGACCCCGGATGCCGTCCGGGACCTGTGGGAGTCGGCGGAAGATCGCGACGGTGCGAAGGCGGTTTTCTCCTTTGAGCGCGCCGCGAAAGCGCGCCGGGACCGCCGCTCAGAAACCCTCAAGCTCTGGCGATTCGGATGCCGATGGAGACATGCAGACAGCCGTAATCGGGTGGAATCGAAGGCCCACAACCTTCTTTGACAACCGCAAGAGGTCTCCCAGACAACTATCCTTCAGGAGTGGAGTTCGCGCCCCTGCGCGCCGCAGCAGGCAGGTATTTCAAACACACCCATGACGATGTACGGGAATACTCTAGCGCTCGCCCGGCAGGGGCCCTTTTTGTCGTGTGGCCTATCAACGCTCTGGGGGACCTCTTCATTCCATCTATCTGTCATTTTCGCGTACGCTCCTGCGTATGTCGCCCCTGTCGCGTCGATCCGGCTGTCGGCCTGTCCGCATTCTCCGGCAACCGCCCGGCGAATGAACCCCCGCCACCCACGCGTCGTACAAATTCGATGTCCCCACCCTGCGCTGTTCGCAGGGCGGCTCAATCCCGCTGTGGCGCTGACCCGCGGGGAAAAACGTTGGTTCTGATGAAGGAGACGACCATGAAGACTATTGTGCCGATGTGTGCCATGTTGGCGGTCGCGGGCCTGCTCTTGAGCGGCTGCTCGACCACGCCGAAATCAGCGGAGGACAAGGTCGCGCTGGACAGCAAGGTTCAGGCCGCCGTGACCAGCGCCAAACAGGCGGACCCCGATCTGGCGAAATTCTTCGACACCGCCGTAGGCTACGCGGTCTTTCCGACCGTGGGCAAGGGCGCCATTGGCGTCGGGGGCGCGTATGGCAAGGGCCAGTTGTATGAGAAAGGTCAGATGGTCGGCTATTGCACGCTGACGCAGGCCAGCATCGGCCTGGCCCTGGGCGGGCAGGCCTACACGGAGATCATCTTCTTCGAGACCCAGAAGGCGCTGGACCGTTTCAAGACGGGCAACTTCGCCTTTGCCGCCCAGGCGTCGGCGGTGGCGCTGAAGTCGGGTGCGGCCGCCAATGCCAAGTACGAGGACGGCGTCGCGGTCTTCACGATGGCAGAAGCCGGCCTGATGTACGAGGCCTCCATCGGCGGACAGAAGTTCAGCTACGAGCCGAAATAGCAGCATCCACACAAACGACGCTTCCTGGATCGCGACGGGATCCAGGAAGCGTTTGCGGTTTCGCGGTGCTGTCTGTTCGCAGACGTGAAGGAGACTACCATGCAGAGCCCGCCAACAAGAACAAGCACCATCGTGTTTCTTGCGACAGCCCTCGTTGCGTCTGTATGGGTGGCGATGGCACCCGACTCCGACAAGGCAGCGGCCCAGCCGAACGGCCGAACCGAGATCGACGAACTGCGACGCGGCAGGAACTTCATCGAGACGAAGGTCTACAGCGAGCAGGAGGATCGCGAGCTTCTGAAACGGTTCGAGGGGCTGCGCGTCGCGGACGTCTCCGACGGCATGGACAAGGTGGGCTTGGCGGATGTGGGCCTGATGTCTCCCGAGATTCACGCCGCATGGAAGGACACAACGCAGTACAAGCATCGCTTCATCGGGATCGCCGTGACGGCACGCTACGTGCCCACCAACGATCCGCCGGCCCCCGCGATGGAGACGGAGGCCTTCGACAAGTGGGTGGGCAAGACCTACAGCGAGGTGACGCCCGAGCCGTTCGTCCCGCTGATCCGCGAAGGGACGGCTCTGGTGATCGACGACGCCGAGACCCGCGACGTCGGAAGCATCGGTTCGAACAACATCATGGGCTGGAAGTTGAGGGGCTGCGTGGGCGTGGTCACCGACGCGACCGCCCGCGACACGGACGAGGTCGCCACCGAGGCGATCCCGCTGTACTTCCGCCATCCCGGCCGGGGCATCCGCCCCGGACGCAATGAAATCGAATCGGTCAACCGGCCCATCGAGTGCGGCGGCGTGCTGGTCCGGCCGGGCGACGTCATCGTCGCCGACGGCGATGGCGTCATCTGCGTGCCGCGCGAAAAGGCAAAAGAAGTCGCCGACTACGCCCGCGCTATCATGGACGGCGACAAGGCCGGCCGCCGCAACCTCTACAGACAGCTCGGCCTGCCGGATGACCCCTCCGTCCGTTGACGCCCCTTGCGCCGCTACGGCTCGCCGCCGGCAAGAACACTCGCACGTCAAACCATCATTGCCGGTGCAGGTTGAGCACCTTCGGATGCACGAGCTTGCGGTAGTCGGCCATATCCAGACGGACCGCCTTGGTGTGGCTGCCGGCGCGGAAGACGATGTGGTCGTCCTTCTCCAACGCCTTGTCCATGACGGTATCCAGGTTGAAGAGATTGCCGAACGGCGGCTCGGCCCCCACCTCGCAGTCGGGGAACAGACGGGCAATGTCCTCCTCATCGGCCAGTTCCGCCGAGCGGGCGTGAAGCTGCCCTTTGAGAGTCTCCAGATCGATCTTGGCGTCGGCAGGCAGGACGCACATCAAGAACCGGCCATCGGCCTTGACGATCACCGGCTTGGCGACGAACCGTCCCGGTTCGTGCTCGATCTGGGCCAGCCGCTGGGCGCTGAACACCGGCCGATGCTCCAATACCTTGTACGGCACCCTCGCCTCGTCGAGAAACTCAAAAATCCCCATCGGACACCTCCCTGCATCGTTCCTGTTGCTGGTCGGCCGGAGACCCCAAGTGCCCCCACCCGACGGAGACACCGACTCCCCAGGCACACGTCTTGGATCTCTACGGACACCGGTCGGCCCCGGTTTGCACAAAACCATGCCGGTCAATGCCGGATAAGTTTGAAGCCCTTGTGGTCCATTCGATGCCGACTGACGGCCCTCGCGAACGCGGTTGCCGCGCGAATTGAACAGTGACGGCCGCCCCGCCACGCAATCCCAAACCCCGCCGGAACCGGCCGGGGGACACACTTGACGCCGCCGCGAGATTCCTGTACGCTATAGCCGGATGTGCGAAGGGAAGCTATGCGTCGAGACGCTCCCACAATCCGGCCAACAAACCCAACGGCGCGAGGCGATGCCGAGTGGTTCGCCCAGTCGGTCGGCAGGGCGAGATCTACCCTACGGGGTGCGAATCATCAATCCGCAATCCGCAATCATCAATCCCAAGCGGGCTACGAAAATGCCCAGGTGGCCGCCTCCGACCCGAACCATCCCAACCGCTTCCTGTTCACAGGCCGCGAGTTCGACAAGGAGTCCGGCCTCTACTACTACCGCGCCCGCTACTACAACGCATCCATCGGCCGCTTCCTCCAAACGGACCCCGCTCGCGATGGCACAAACCTGTACGCCTATTGCAGAAACAATCCACCGACCCTGACAGATCCTTCCGGTACGATGACTGCTCCGTTCCCGGCTCCCTACGTGCCACTTCCCCCCGCCCCCAGTCCGCTCAGCAATCCAGTGTCAATGACTGTTTATGTCGGCTGGAGCTTGGACCAGTGGCCGTATAGTTGGCTCGGGACAAATTGGGCACGAGTCACCTTGACGGCTGAGCGTGGCCCCGATAATACCTTCTTTCAGGGATATCTTTCGTATTCGTTCGAAGCACCAAACAATGACCCAAATAATCCTCTTAGCGTTCAGGAGGGTGCCAGATGGGGATGGAGTATAACCGGAGGAACCGCAACCGTCAGTGGACCTGCTGTTGAGGGTGGCTGGCCTGTGTATCATCGACGTATGTCTGCCGTTGTACAGGTCAGTTGGACACAGGGCACTTTGGGCTTGGTCGGTGAGTATGTGCCACTCGCCGACTATTGGTGGCCCTACCGGTACTACATGAGCGTCTACATCTACATATGGGTAAACGAAGATGGTAGTGCCGGATACACGGTGTCTCCTTCGTCCAATGCCTGGGAGTGGTGGAACTTTAAAATTAACGGCAATTATGTACGTCCTGCCCGCGAGGGTGAGGAAGCTGGCCCGACCGTGAGCGGGCCGCGATAGTAAGGCGTCTGTCGTCGCCATATACCACTAGTGTTTGGCGCCATGAGGCATGGTAGCATAACAGCATCAGTGATTGTCCAGTGATGCTGAGAGACGTCGGCCGAAGCATGATCTGGACATGTGCGCCCTGTTGAACAACCTCAGCATGGAGATTACTATGAGAACAAGGATTATCGTGAGCACAGTGGTCGCATTTATCCTCGGTGGAAGTCCACTGGTTGTTCCTGGCGATATGCTGTCGCAACTCATCTGCGGAATCATGACGGCACTTCTTTGCTGTGTCCCTCTCTTGGTTCTCAGCAGATTCCGTTTCCTGAAGTCAGCCGCCAGCTCCACACAGACACTGGTCGCCGTTCTCATATGCATGGTAGCGCTATTAGCGACGATGACCGTCGCAATGCGCGGTAGGATTGCTTCTCTACAGGATAGGTTGAGTGATTACCGTGATTCTATGCCTATTGACCTAGATGGGGCGCATTAACGTGCGAAGTGCAACACGGTAGGTCGTGACAGTCACGAGGCAACCGGCAGTACGAGGGTTCAGGGGCAGGCCTTTCGATAATCATTAGCAGACGAACGGGCGGGTCATGATCTTGGATTGAGGCATGATGAGCTTATCGAGCAGGCGGGTGCTCCAACGTGGCGGCTCGTTGCTGGACGGGATGCTTCAGGACCGGATCAGCGGGGAGGTGGGCTGGGAGCAGATCACCTACACCTACGACCCCTCCGGCCGGCGGATCGCCAAGGACGTCGATGGCGTGGTGACGAAGTATCTGTATGACGGCGACCAGTGCATCGCCGAGTACGCCTGCCCTGAGCCTGCCGAATGGGACGGCAGCAACAACCTGCTGCGCAAGTACATCTACGGCCCATCCATCGACGAGCCCCGTTCGGCTTCGCTCAGGGCAGGCTCATTCTGCATGATCGAAGCGGCGGGCGGCTACGCCGGCACGTACTTCTACCACTACGATGCCCTCGGCTCGGTGGTGGCGCTCAGCGACGCCGACGGCGACACCGTCCAGGTCTACGAATACGACGTCTATGGCCAGGTCGCCGCCTCCGACCCGAACCATCCCAACCGCTTCATGTTCACCGGCCGTGAGTTCGACACCGAGACCGGCCTCTACTACTACCGCGCCCGCTACTACAACCCCACCATCGGCCGCTTCCTCCAGGCCGACCCCATCGGCTACGAAGACGGCATGAACTGGTATCGATATTGCCGGAACAACCCTGCGAGCATGATCGATCCTACTGGACTTGGAGGCACTCCCGTGAGAGTCTGTATAGTCATAGGCCTGCCATACGTAGACTTCCTACGAACGGAGGGAGAAGACGTGTCCGAGGAAGACGCGGCTGGGTATGAAGGTCTATATGTCTGGAGTGATGCCCTTCTGGAGTCGGTCGATGACTGGGAGATTATACGCCAAGTGTGGGACACTGAGTCTCTCTTGGAGGCGATCCAAGAAATCGATGCCGCATATGAATCATATGAGTTGTCTATCCAGGGTTCCGTGCCAGCAGGAGAGTCTAACTGGGGACAAGATTCCGACGCGGCGGATTCTGTACTAGCATTGACACCGGATAATCCCGTTGTTCAGATACTTCAGAAGGCCACAAAGGCAGTACAAATTGACTGGAGGAACTTCTTCCCTGAGAACACCAATCTTGATGCCATGGCGGCAGTCATAGAGTACTCTGGTACCACCGCTGCGAACACGTTTGTTGTTTCCACGAATCTGAACATCCTTACCAAGGACGGCGTTGAGGTGCTGATTAGTGATCTGGGCGAGGAACGTGGGGACGAATGGATGCATACCGCGGCGGGAGTGCCTGATGCTGACTACGATATATATGGAGCGGTATACACTTTTACTGTTGGGGCTGATGATGGTATCAGTTACACAAAGACCTGGGAATACCTCGTGGGCGATGACAAGAACAACGCTTTGCAGCCATATTGATATCTATGCTGATGTAATTGAGTTCTTCAAAAGAGAGCAAGAGCAGTATACGGCTCCCCTCCAAGCGACTCATGGAATTGGCTATGATTCCAGTCGTTTCCGAAGTCACTTGGAGGCCACATCCAAGATGGTCCCACAGTAGTTGGGACAGTGCGCGCAGTCTGATTGTGGTTGTACCTGTGACTGAGTCATGACGGATGAATTCACTTTGTCATTCCGACAGTAGCGAAGAGGAATGGGATGATCAGTAGTTCGAAGCAACACGAACAAGAAGCGTGTAACCGACTTCTTCATGACCAGATGTCTCCAATGCGTTCCGCTTTGCTCGAAATGACAGATAGAGACCCCATACCCGGTCTTCAGAGCTGCCGTACGGATCTGGCAGTCTTTGTTGGCCACCCGGGACAAAGGACAGTTACCATCGCCGATTCATACTGCATTACACAGCGGAAAGCATAATGAGATTGTATTTGGGAACGATCGTGTAAACGAGAATGGCGAAGATCTTGATTGGGAGGAGACACTATGGGAGCGAATTGGACAACTGAACGATGGACGTGCGCAATGGTGCTGACCCTTCTCATTCCGCGGTACGCAGTGGCTTATTCTGGAGGCGAGGGAACGCGTGTATCACCCTACGTGCTATCTTGCAGGAAAGACATCATCGAATTGGCTTCTCGTCCAGCAGACCGCGACAAGAGTTTCGTTTTGACCGCAGATGTTGACTTGGAGGGTGTGCTATTCGAACAGGCTATCGTGGCCCCAAACATTAGGTTCATACCCAGCTTCAATGAGTATGACGGCATGTATACCGGATGCTTCAATGGCAACGGCCACGTCATCGAGAATCTGTCGATTGTGGGGGACAGTATCCTCGGTTTCTTCGGCGGGATCGGATCGGGAGGTCGGGTCGTACACTTGGGGCTTAAAAATGCCCGGATCGAGGGCCCAAGTGCAGGGGCCGTCGGAATGCTGGCCGGTCTGAATATGGGCAGCATCATAGGATGCTACACGGAAGGGTTTGCCGCCGCCTATGATTTTGTGGGCGGACTCGTCGGTTATCAGTACGGGGGACGCATCATCGACTGCTTCAGTCGGGGACGTGTTGAAGGGATTAAGGAAGCGGTTGGAGGACTGGTTGGCGCCCAGGGGCGGGGACGAGTTGAGCGCTGCTATGCGGCATCTGTTGTTTTCTGTGAGGATCCCTCATGGTGTGGGGGATTGGTGGGCGACGCGCCGTCGACTCCCGTAAGAGGTTCAGGAAGCAGCGAGTTGGCAGGGGTCGTCTTGAACAGCTTCTGGGATGTCGAGGTCAGCGGTCTGTCGATGAGCAATGGCGGGTTTGGACTGACCACCGAGCAGATGCACGGCGTCTCGAACTATACTGAGGCGGGATGGGATTTCGCAGAGGAACAGGACAACGGTATCGTTGATATGTGGGCACATCCTGATGCCAACGACTATCCGGTTTTGAGTTCGTTTGTTGGCCTGGAACCAGTGTGGCTTCGCGGAGACGGCAGTGCCGCCCGTCCCTACGTAATCTCCAGTGCAAGGGAACTGGCAGCCATGAGCTATTACGGCGGGTACTTCGCCCTCGACACAGACATCGACCTGTCTGGAGTCCGGTGGTCGGCGCCTGTGCTCATGCAGTTGACCGGAGGCTTTGACGGGCGCGGGCACTGCATTTGTGGTTTCCACCAGGAAGGGTCCTGCGGGTTGTTTGGCACGATTGGGAGCGGTGCGACCGTGGCCAATCTGTGTCTGAAGGACAGCGAAGTAAGGACGGACGATGGAGTGGTGGGATGTCTGGCAGGGGAGAATCACGGGCTGATTGCCAACTGCTCGGTAACAGGGATCGTCACTGGTGGAGTTGTGACGGGTGGCCTTGTCGGTCGTAACGAGGGAACGATTTCTGAGTGCTCTGTCGCGGGCGTCGTCGAAGGGCACGAACAGGCTGGAGGGCTCGTCGGCGAAAACGCCGAGATGGTGATCAACAGTTTCAGTGAAGGAGCCGTTGCGGGCGACACTGATGTAGGCGGGCTTGCTGGGCTCAACAGCGAGTCGATTCGGTCTTGTTTTAGCACCGCGTCCGTCGTCGGGTATGCCAATCTAGGCGGGCTCTGCGGGAGCAACGGCGGAATCGTGACCGATTGCTACGCGCGAGGTGCGGTGGCGGGAGCGAATAACGTCGGAGGCCTGATCGGGCGCAATTCGCGGGATGTGCAGCGGTGCTACAGCACGGGCACCGTCCGTGGCCTGCGTGACGTGGGGGGACTGATCGGCCATAGGGATTCCGAGCCGGATAGTGTCGTCGCCAGCTTCTGGGATGTCGATGCCTCGCAGATGCCGGTCGGCGCCTCAGGCACCGGTCTCGCCACGGCGCAGATGCAGCATCTCGATACATTTCTGGACGCCGGCTGGGATTTCGTCGACGAAGCGGACAACGGAACCGAGGACCTCTGGCGGATCGGCCCCGACAACTATCCCGAACTGACCCTTTCCTTGATCTTGCCCCAGGGACCGCCCCAGCGAACGCGTTGAGAAAAATAGGGACAGTCAGTGCGCCACGGGGACGGTGGGCGCATTAACACGTGGAGCGGTTGGCGCATTAACATGCGAAGTGCAACACGGTAGGTTGTGACAGTGACGAGTTCATCGGTAGCCCGTTTTGCATTTCCGTCTCCTGGGGACTCTGTCCCCAGGCCCCTGGGATTTATCGCTTTGCGCCAGAGACAGGATAGAGGGTAAGGCGACGTGACCTATGGGGACAACGTCGCCCCTGCCCCTGGGCCGGGACGGCGCTCGAGTTGCTTCCCAGCAGCGCTCTATCCTCCGCCCCGACACACCCCCTGGTTACCGCAGATCGTGGTGCCGAGCTCGGAGGACGGGTTGCGTCGTGCGCTCGGCGAGGCGCACCGGCGGTATACGGCGTATTAACGTGCGCCCCCGGCGGTTGCAGAAACGCGGTTGCGACTCAGAACTGGTCGAGGAAGCGGAGGTCGTTCTCGAAGAGCCAGCGGATGTCGGTGATCTCGTACTTGCGCATGGCGAGCCGCTCGATGCCGAAGCCGAAGGCCCAGCCGGTGTACTTCTCGCTGTCGATGCCGACGGCGTCGAAGACGTTGGGATCGACCATGCCGCAACCGCCCATCTCGACCCAGTTCTCGTGGCCGGCCTTGTCGGTCAGCAGCAGATCGACCTCGGCGCTGGGCTCGGTGAACGGGAAGAAGCTCGGCCGGAACCGCCATTGTGTGCCGGGGCCGAAGAAGACGTGGATGAACTGCTCGATCGTGGTCTTCAGGTCCACCATGCTGACGCCCTCATCGACCACGAGGGCCTCCAACTGGTGGAACATGTACATGTGCGTGGCGTCGACGGTGTCGGGGCGGTAGACGCGGCCGGGGGCGACGACGCGGATCGGCGGCTTCCTGCTTTCCATCACACGGATCTGGATGGTCGAGGTCTGGCTGCGCAGCAGGACGTTGTCCTCGATGTAGAAATTGTCCAGCGGGTCGCGGGCGGGGTGTTCCGGCGGGATGTTGAGCGCCACAAAGTTGTGCCACTCGTCCTCGACCTCCGGGCCGTAGGCGACGCCGAACCCCATCCGCCCGAAGATGTCCAGCAGTTCGTTGATCGTCTGGGTAATCACGTGCGGCTTGCCTATGTGGACGGGCAGGCCGGGTAACGTGACGTCGATAAGCTTGCGCCTGGACTTCTGTGCCCGCTCCAGAGCGGCCTTCTTCGCCTCGAAGGCGGCCGTGACGTCCTTCTTAATCTGGTTGGCAAGCTGTCCGGCCCTGGGCTTGTCTTCCTTGGGCAGTTGGCCGATCCGGCTGAGCAGGTCGGTGACGGAGCCTTTGCGGCCCAGGTACTTGATGCGGTACTCCTCCAGGGCCTTGAGGTCCCCCACTGTCTCCAGGTCCGCCAGGGCCTGCCGACCGATCTGTTCGAACTGCTCCAGCATCACTGCACCTCGTGTAGCGGGACACGTGAAGCGTGAAACGAGCGGGGTGAAGCGCCAATCGCGTTTGCTACGCTCAACGCTTCACGAGATACGCTTCACGCTCGCTCGCCATCAGGCGAGCGCGGCTTTGACGGTCTCGGCGATCTTGTCGAAGCCTTCCGGATCGGCGATGGCGATCTCGCTGAGCATCTTGCGGTTCAGCTCGATGTTGGCCTTCTTGCACCCGTTGATGAACTGGCTGTAGCGCAGTCCCCTGGCGCGGCAGGCGGCGTTCAGACGCACGACCCACAGGCGCCGATACTCGCGCTTATTCCTCTTGCGATCCGTCCGGGCGTTGACCTCCGCCCGGGTAAGGGCTTCCTTAGCCAGACGATACAGATGGCCGGCCGACCCGCGGTGGCCGCGAACCGACTTGAGGATCCGTTTTCTGGCCTGGCGACATGCGGCGCCTTTTCGAACTCGAGGCATATCAGCTTTTCCTCACAATGAATCGTGTCGGGCTTGCTGCGGCAGCTGATGGATGCCGAGAAGCAAGCCGTGCCAAACAAACCCACCCTCTCGGGGCGTACGTTCCATTATTTCACGCCGAGCTTGATCTTCATGGTCTTGGCAATCTTGCCCTCCGTCACGGCCGGGCTGCTCAGCCGGCGACGACGCTTGGCGTTCTTGCTGCTCATCAGGTGACCGGTGCCGGCACGACGATGCTTTACCTTGCCCCGGGCCGTCACCTTCACTCGTTTGGTCAGCCCTTTATGGGTTTTCTGCTTAGGCATTGGCCCTTTACCTCACAACGATGGACCCTGTTCGCTGAATACGGGTAAAAGCGGGAGTATACCCTCCCCCCACGTCGATGGTCAACCCACAATGGTCAACTTTGTGAAAAATACGTGCCGGTGCCAGCTCGCCGGGGCGAAACCGCCTTCCCAGCCGGGCTCCTACTGCTTGGGAACCAGCAGGAGCGTCATGCGCTTGCCCGTCATCACGGAGGGCCGCTCCACTTTGGCCACATCCTCCATCGCCGCCGTTACACGGTCCAACACCTCGTAGCCGTGTTCTTTGTGGAGCATCTGCCGCCCGCGGAAAAAGACCGTGAACTGCACCTTGTGCCCCTTCTCCAGGAACTCCCGGGCGTGCTTGACCTTGATTTCCAGGTCGTGTGTGTCGGTCTCGGGTCGCAGGCGAATTTCCTTCAACGTCGCCACGTGATGCAGCGCCTTCTTGTGCGAATCCCTCATCCGCCGCTTCTGCGTGTATAACCACTTGCCGTAGTCCATGATCCGGCAGACGGGCGGATCGCTGGTCGGGGCCACCTCGACCAGGTCCAGGCCGACTTCCCGGGCCCTGGCCAGAGCATCCTCCTTGCGAACGACACCAACCTGATTGTCTTCCTCGTCAATGAGCCGAACGGTCTCGGCTTTGACCCCCCCGTTTACACGTAGGCCTTTTTTCACGTGTTAGGACCACCTTACCTTTCTCAAAAGAACAGCCAAAATACCCTTCCACCGCCGGTCCGGCAGCCCGCTCTGCGCCGGCAGTGGTCACATTAGAACTCTACGCCCAAATCCTTATCGGCGATTTTCCGCGTGACGGTTTCCAAAAACCGGCCGACCGGCATCGTCCGGGTGTCCTGACTGCCGCGGACCCGCACGCTGACGGTGTCGGATTCCGCCTCCTTGGGCCCGACCACGAGCATATACGGGACCTTCTCGCCATGGGTTTTCGCAATTTTGGCCCCGATCTTCTCGTCCGAAAGGTCGACGCCACAGCGGACACCCGCCTCGAACAGCCGCCGCTGCACCGCCCGCCCGTAGTCGCTGGTCTTCTCGCTGATCGGCAGGACCCGGGCCTGCTCGGGCGACAGCCAAACCGGCATCGCCCCGCCGTAATGCTCGATCAGGATTCCCATGAACCGTTCGAACGAGCCCAGCACCGCCCGGTGGATCATTACCGGAACCTTCTCTGTGTTGTCCTCGGCGGTGTAGACCAGTTCGAACCGCTGCGGCATCGAAAAATCAAGCTGAATCGTCCCCACCTGCCACGACCGCTTGAGGCAGTCGCGGATGTGGAAATCGATCTTCGGCCCGTAAAACGCACCATCCCCCTCGTTGATCTTGTACCGGATCTCTTTATGGGCCAGCGCTGCTTTGAGGGCATCGGTGGCCGTGTCCCAGATCTCGTCCGAGCCGATGTGGTTGATCGGTTTGGTGCTCAGCTCGATCGCGAAATCGCTGAATCCGAAGGTGCGGTAGGTTTCGAAGATCAGGTTGATAACCCCGATAATCTCGGCCTCAATCTGGTCGGGCATGCAGAAGATGTGGGCATCGTCCTGGGTGAATTGCCGCACGCGGAACAGCCCGTGCATGACCCCGCTGGCCTCGTGCCGATGCACCATCCCGAACTCGGCGATCCGCATCGGGAACTCGCGGTAGGAGTGCTTCGTGGTCCCGTAGACCAGGCAGCCGCCGGGGCAGTTCATCGGCTTGATCGCGTAGCCCACCCCGTCGATCTCGCTGAAGTACATGTTCTCCTTGTAGTGGTCCCAGTGCCCGCTGCGGCGCCAAAGCTCCTCGTTCAGAATGATCGGCGTCTTGATCTCCTTGTACCCGTACTTGCGGTTCAAGGCGGCAAGGAAGCCGACGATCTCGTTCCAGATGACCATGCCCTTGGGGTGCATGAACGCAAACCCCGGGCCCATCTCACTGAAGCTGAACAGATCCAGTTGCCGGCCCAGGACGCGATGGTCGCGCCGCTTGGCCTCTTCGAGCCGGTTGAGGTGCTCATCGAGGTCCTTCTTCGTCGGCCAAGTGGTGCCGTAGACGCGCTGGAGCATCTTCTGGGTGGCGTCGCCGTGCCAATAGGCGCCGGCCACAGACATGACCTTGAAGGCCCCGACCCTGCCCGTGCTGGGCACGTGCGGTCCCCGGCACAGATCCTGGAACCCGTCGCCGTGCGAGTAAAAGCTGATCACCTCGCTGTCCGCTCGCTGGATGTTATCGGTCTTGTACTTATCGCCCGCCAGCTTCGCCAGTGCCTCGCTCCGGCTCATCTCCGTGCGGACAAACGGCTGATCGGCCTTGGCGATCTCGGCCATTTCCGCCTCGATACGGGCAAAATCATCCGGGCGGATAGGCTCATCCAGGTCGATATCGTAGTAGAAACCATCCTCGACGGTCGGCCCGTAGACCAGCCGGGCCTGTGGCCATATCCGGCAAATGGCTTCGGCCATCACGTGTGCGCAACTGTGCCGCATGGCGTCGAGTCCCTCTGCATCCCTGGCGGTGAGAATCTGGACCCGGGCGCCGTCCTGCACAGGGCAGGTCAGGTCCACCAACCTGCCATCGATGCGACCGACCAGGGCCGCCTTGGCCAGGCCGGACCCGATCTGCTCGGCCACCTGCCTCAGGGTCGCCCCATCGGCGACCTCCAGCACGCTGCCGTCGGGAAGCGTTACTCTTGCCATACGTCCTTTCCGTGTCAGTACACGTCCGGCTTTCTGTCGCCGGGCCCATGCCGCCCCGACCCTAGCGGCGAACCCTGTGCTCTCGCGACATCCATCATGAGCGCACTGGAGCTGCCCCACACAGGCACACACTGCCACAGACCCATCCTGTGGGAGTCCGGCCGCACACCCGAATCGCGTATCTTGTTTATCTGCAATCAGGAATATACCGGGCAGGCCTGCATTGTCAAGCGCCATCCCCGCCTCCCGCCGGACCGTATCTCGCGTCTCGTAGCTCGTATCGCGCACCGGCCCCCGTTCGTAGTGACGCCGTCAGGCGTTACCGCTTGTAGTGATATGGTAAGACGCTACCTGTGGAGCATATGCCCATACGAGCGTATCACAAACCCCTTCTCGCCGCCATGTTAAGACGGGTAATCGCATCGGAACCTCCTCCCGGCGTCACCGGGGGCATACCCTCCCCAACGGGTGCACTTGATGTTTGTAGGTACACCTTCACGGGGGTCGCAATCGACTTTGTCATTCCGACCGAAGCGCAGCGGAGTGGAGGAATCTGGCTGCGAACGGGCCATTGCCTTATCCTCGGCCAGATTTCTCCGTGCGGGCTTCGCCCTTAGTCGAAATGACATCCGCCACGCTCTTCGAGATGACAGCCCCCTTTCCTGGCCTCCCCAGGAACCTACCTACAAACGTGCAGTGCACCCCTCCCCAACCACCCACGAGATACGCACTTGACTCCGACGCAGCATTGCTGTAGGCTGTAGCTGGATGTGCGAAGGGAAGCTATGCGTCGAGACGTTCCCACAATCCGGCCTGCTGCTCCAACGCCCTTGGGCGACGCCGAGTGGTTCGCGCAGACAGTTGGTGGGCCGAGGCCCACCCCACGGGGTGCGAATCGTCAATCATCAATCCGCAATCATCAATCCCAAGCGGGCTACGAAAATGGCCAGGTGGCCGCCTCCGACCCGAACCATCCCAACCGCTTCCTGTTCACGGGCCGCGAGTTCGACGCCGAGACCGGCCTCTACTACTACCGCGCCCGATACTACAACCCGACCCTCGGCCGCTTCCTCCAAACCGACCCCATCGGCTACGCCGACGGCATGAACTGGTATGCCTACTGTCGGAACAACGCGGTCACAAGTGTCGACCCATTTGGTACTAAAACTACCGATGACATAGAGAACTTCAGCTCATAGAAGAGAGGAATCTGGAGTCTAGCAACTGGACGAGTGCTGATCCTTCCGTACCTATTGGAACCTGCTGATCTGGAAAACTGTAAGGACTTCTCGGAGTATCTCGAATGGGCCGGGGAGTTAATCGACAACCTGCCGGGACCCGTCAGTGGTCTTATCGCTCAGTATCTGGATGTGGCGTCAAAGGTGGTCGATCGAATTGACGACCTTGCTGGGATGAATAGAGCAGGTTACCGTGTATTCATAGAGATCAAGGACTACAACATAGGTGGAGATCCCGAGGATAACAGCGTAACAGTATTGTTGGAGGTGTCCGATCCATATTGGGTTGAGGTCAAGGGTTTGGACGGTTGGCTAGAGGGGATGGGTTACATGAAGTGGACAGACGCTGTAGCTGCTGCGTCACGCGGCTGTTGGCTCTGGTATGAGTATGCCAACTGGATGTTGTTGGGGTTGCCACATCAGCCGTCGTACGGAGAGGTTTTCGGCCAAGCTTTTGAATATGGTGGCGGCGCACCCGAGTTGTCATGGTTTCTTGACTCCAGTGGCAAACCGAGGGCAATACGTGAATGACTGGCGCAGGCGAAACATACCAAGGCATCAGTTACTCGTAGCACTATATTTTGTTCCATGTCTCGCATGTCGGCGTTGACTGCATCGCCTGCTTTCGCACATGTGGTTTATGAGGAGCAGTTGGAGGTGAACGATGACGCGAATGAAAGCGTTCTGCGGTAGAGCGGGTTTCGTACTTCTGTCGCTGGTGCTGTTGGGGCAGTGCCTTTCGGCACAAGCTTTGATCCTGCCAGCGGATCCGAATAATGCGGCCCTCTTGTACTATCAGGCATTTCTGGCGTGTCCGGAACCTCCGGAACGGGAGTTGCCAAGGCCCATCCGCCCGCGACATGGTCTTGAAGGCACCTACGGCCGGCCGAGCAATCGGGAATGCGCTCTGAACCAACTCGAGAAGGGGGCGGAGCCGGACGATCTGGTTCGAGAGTACGTTCAGATGTGCAACAACGCGATCGAACTGACGGAGAAAGCGATCCGTTTGCCCCAGTGCGACTGGGGAACACTGTATTCCCAAGGGTTCTCATATCGCGCTCGACACCTGCCGGCGATGACGCTGTTGGTACGCGTCCTATGCGCCGATGCTCGGATACTCGCTGCCAATGGACTCAGGCGCAGGGCACTACAACGCTGCCTTTCTGCACATGCATTGGTTGATCATGTCGGTGATTGGACGGATGCCTCTTTCCTAACAGGAATGGACATAGATCGCCGTATTCACTCATGTATCCGCCAGATACTGGGATCAGCACCTCCGGATGTGGAGACTATCTTATGGCTGAAGAAGGAGATTGCGCCTCTGCGGAGTGACCCCTCTGTGGCGAAACGGCCCCTGGAGGGGGGATTCGAACTCCTGCTTCAGACTCTTCGCAACAGAGATGAGACAATGTCGCGTATCCGGAGCAGTATGGCAGAAGCTGGTATGGAAGAGATGGCCAAGGGGCTTACCGACGAAAAACTGGTGACGCGAGTGGAAGAATCGTATCGCGCAGCGATCGATTCCCTGGAGGCCGTTATGGCCAGTGATCTGCCCTACGAGAAAGCGTGTTCACAGATCCAGAGCCTCCTGGTCGATCTGGAAACCACGGTCAAGGATGATCCCGTTGCCCGGCACATTGATCGCGATATTGTGACAATGGCAGAGAGATCGCTTGCCCTCTACAGCGCTCGGATCAGCAGCTTGGCACGTTTCCTCGCTCTGCATGCGGCTCTACAGTTGTACCTGATCCATGCCGAGACTGGGGCACTGCCTGAGGAACTTCCGGCCGGCTTGCCTGAAGACCCGTTCGGCCGTTGCCCTTTCCGATACGAAAAGACCGAACAAGGCTTCATTCTTCGTCCCAACGTCGATAAGGTCTACGACCACCGCGTCGAGCAGTTTGACTTCACAATAGTGAATAAGGGGCAGATTCAGGGTCCGCCCTTTCGATAATCATTAACAGATCAACGCGCGGGTCGTGATCTTGGATTCAGGCATGATGAGCTTATCGAGCAGGCGGGTGCTGCAAGGTGGCGGTTCGCTGCTGGTCGCGGTGCTTCAGGACCGGATCAGCGGGGAGGTGGGCTGGGAGCAGATCACCTACACCTACGACCCCTCCGGCCGGCGGATCGCCAAGGACGTCGATGGCGTGGTGACGAAGTATCTGTATGACGGCGACCAGTGCATCGCCGAGTACGCCTGCCCTGAGCCTGCCGAATGGGATGGCAGCGATGTCCTGCTGCGCAAGTACATCCACGGCCCATCCATCGACGAACCCCGTTCGGCTTCGCTCAGGGCAGGCTCATTCTGCATGATCGAAGCGGCGGGCGGCTACGCCGGCACGTACTACTACCATTTCGATGCCCTCGGCTCGGTGGTGGCGCTCAGCGACGCCGCCGGCGACACGGTCCAGGTCTACGAGTACGACGTCTATGGCCAGGTGGCCGCCTCCGACCCGAACCATCCCAACCGCTTCCTGTTCACGGGCCGCGAGTTCGACAAGGAAACCGGCCTCTACTACTACCGCGCCCGCTACTACAACGCATCCATCGGCCGCTTCCTCCAAACCGACCCCATCGGCTACGCCGACGGCATGAACATGTACCGCTACTGTGGCAACAACGCCACGAACAGCGTGGACCCGTATGGCCTTGCAGAGCAGGCATACGCGTATGTTGTGGACGGCGACAGCGTCATGTACCTGCACGACGATCCGGAGGTTTGGGGCACGTATAAATGGAACACGGACGGAGTGTCATATCACTATGCCGTCGCGCCCGAGGGACTCCTCCATGTCGGAGATATCGGCGGTGTCCCGGTCTTTGTTATTGACAGGAGCTTGGGTGCTTTCTCTGTTGAGTCCCTCGGCCACGTAACCTTGGGTGGCGAGCGAATAGTCACCGATGATTCGATATGCGAAGCAGTCCTTGCGATGGCGGACGATTCAGGTGGCCCAGGCTCGTCGTCGGGTAGTTTCCCCTACAATCCACAGATGAGTTCGCCGCTCGGCCCTGAATTACAGGACTTACTCAATGGCGAACTTGGGCATATGCTCGGTGCCAACGGGCCTCGATTCCCTAGCAAGACTCTGTGGAAAGGGTCAGGTCGCTTCGGTGGGGCGCGCATTGATGTCGAAAACAACTCACCGGGCCGCAGGGCGGGGGTGATCCACTATCAAACAGGTGAAGTTACGCACAACTTCAACCCAGCGACCGGAGAGTTCGACGGCCTATCGAAGACACAGAATCGTATGCTGCTGAGTCAACCGGGTGTACGCAGGGCCATTGAGAAGGGTATGCGCAAGTATCTGGGTGAGAGACATTGGAGTTGGCCATAACCTAGTGGTATTCTAAGCAAGTTGCGCAAGTACCCCGTAAAATGATGCATGATGACCGATTGCTGTGTCTGCCAGGGATGTCATTGGAGCACTCGTATGCGAATACTGAAAATGAACAACCTCATGTCCAAGATCTATGCTCCTGATAGTAGTCTCAAAGATATTGAACTGCCGGAGAGTCTCAAGGATGTGATAAAAGCCGGTGTGGTTTTTTGCGACGGATGCTACCTTCTGAGGAGCGCGTTTGACAAGAATACGCACATCCGTCTGGACCAATGCCAGGACCGAACAGCCTACGAGAGTCTCCTGAACCACATCCACATAGAGGACCATGGCGATGACAGGCTGCCCGTCGCCTTCGCTCTTCTTTCGGAATTATCGCGTCTACTAAAGCGAGAGTACCCAGGCGTGGAGTTTCTCGGGGAGATCAGCAGTGAACCCAATGGGCACGAATGCGTAGCACGGTTCTACAGCAAACACAAGGGGGAACCTCCCCGCCTCGTGGACGATCTGGAGGGATACGAACTCAACGCAGTGTGTCTTCTGGACCTGTCATCGTAGCGGAAGGGCGATTGAGACTGCGGATGGGTGCCTATTGCATCTACGCGGATGCAGGTTGAGGGTCTGCCCTTTCGATAATCATCAGGAAAACGACGAGCGGGCCATGATCGTGGATCGAGGCATGATGAGCTTGGCGGACAGGCGGGTGCTGCAACATGGCGGCTCGTTGCTGGACGGGATGCTTCAGGACCGGATCAGCGGGGAGGTGGACTGGCAGCAGATCACCTATACCTACGACCCCTCCGGCCGACGGATCGCCAAGGACGTCGATGGCGTGGTGACCACTGCATCGCCAAGCTCAAGAAGCTGGCGCAATGGTCCAAGGAGAAACCTCTTTCGGTCGTGGCCAAACTCCGGGCGGCCGACGAGCGACAAGAACTTGCCCGCGAACGGAAACGGGCATAAGATCTCGATCAGGAGCAGCCATCAACCTTCCACTGAGATCGGGTCACCCTCGCCCTGCGGCCAGGAGAATGACGGCGGTGTGGAAGCTGCTTTGATAGTGCGCCGGGCGGTCACTTTTCCAGCAGACCCTGCATCTGGAGCCAGTCGGCGAACCGATCCGCCCACGTGTCGCAGGGGAGATTCTGCTTGTTCATGCCGAAACCATGTCCGCCTTTGGCGTACAGGTGAAGCTCCGCCGGTTTCTTAGCGGCCACCCAGGCCTGGTAGATCGCCACGCTTTGGGGCGCGAGGCCGAAGTTATCGTCGGTCGCGGCCACCGCAAACAGAGGCGGCGCATCGTCACGAACCCCGTCGCCCTTGATCACCAGGTCGTGAGCCAGATACACGGGTGCGACGAAATCAGGGCGCGTCGCAGGCGTGTAGTTGTAGGCCACCGAGGCGGCTACGATCCCGCCGGCCGAAAAGCCCATAATGCCGATCCGGTCCGGCCGGACTCCATAGTCCCTGGCGTGGGTGCGGACGTGTGCCATCGCGGTCAATCCATCGGCCAATGCCATTCTGATGATGGGAGAGACCTTCGCCAGGAAGTTGCCGCCCGACGAGGCTTCCTGCATCGGGTTGTCGGTCTCGGATTGCAGGAGCCGGTATTTCAGGACAAAACACGTCACCCCTCTGGCCGTCAGATAGCGCGCCACGTCATAGCCCTCGTGATCGACGCAAAGCATGCAGAAGCCGCCTCCAGGGCAGATCACTACGGCCGTGCCGTTCGCGGTCCCTGCCGGGGGCTCAAAGACCGTCAGCGTGGGCTGGGCCACGTTGACGATCACTCGCGTCATCGCCGGGCCGAACTTGATTTGCCGCTCGGTGTGCTTCCAGTCTTCCGATCCGGGCGCAGGCCCGTCATACAGACTGACCACCTTTTCCCCTGCTGCGCGCGCCATGGCTCCCAGGGCCAGGGCGACCCCCACTGTCAACAAAGCAAGATTCTTCATGATGAGTACCTCTCCAATAACGGTCTTGACCTTGACGTAGACCACTCTAACCTTCGTGCCTTCAACCGAAGGAGGCTCTACTCTGGGATAGTCGTGTGAGAACCCGCTCTCTTTCAGGCAGGACCAGCAAATACCGGAAAATCGCGTCCAGGCGTAAATCAAGGGTGTAACCGCTTACAGGGTCGCCACTTAGATCGTTTCAGCCACACGGCAACGGCCGGCAGGGGGTGCACTTGATGTTTGTAGGTACACCTTCACGGGGGTTGCAATCGACTTCGTCATTCCGACCGAAGCGCAGCCTTTAGCCCTGAGTGAAGTCGAATGGGGCAGTGGAGGAATCCGGCTGCGAACGGGCCATTGCCTTATCCTCGGCCAGATTTCTCCGTGCGGGCTTCGCCCTTAGTCGAAATGACATCCGCCACGCTCTTCGAGCTGACAGCCCCCTTTCCTGGCCTCCGCAGCAACCTACCTACAAACACGCAGTGCACCCGCCGGCAGGGCTTTGCCCGATTAGGGGGTTGTTATGGGACGGGGTTTGTGGTATAATGTTTCTGTTGGACGGTTCGATAGGCTCACTGTGGAGGCAGGCCGGATGAACGCCGACTTGGTGCTTCTCAAAAAAGATGGAGCACACAAGACATTCTCGCTTCGCAACGCGGTCACGGTCCTGGGACGCCGACACGACTGCGACCTCCGGATTCCCCTGCCCAGCGTTTCCCGCCGGCACTGCGAGATCCAGCAGAACGGCGAAGTCCTGAAGATCCGCGATCTCGATTCGACCTGCGGAACATTCGTCAACGACAAACGCGTCAATGGGTCCAGTCCGGTCAAGGCCGGCGATTACATCCGCATCGGTCCGCTGACGTTCGTCTGCCAGATCGACGGCAAACCGGAGAAGATCGTAGCGCCCTCAAAGGCACCGCCGGCCCCGCCGAAGAAGGCGGCCCCCGCGCCGGCCAAGACCGAGCCGGTCGGTGGACTCGACGACAGCTTCGCCGATCTGGATGCCTCCGACAGCGCGATCGAGTTCGACGGGCTGGATTCCGACCTCGAAGACATCGAAAAGCCTTGACGCCCTCGCGGGTCCCGGCTCGGAGGGGGTCGGGATTTCTCAAAGCGAGACTTGCCGGCACCAGTCGATTCGAGTACGCTTTCGAAATGGACCGTTGGCTTGTGCTGTGCGAGCGAGAATAGCGAGGTAGTGGATCGATGCTCGGGTCGTTTTTGGTTCTTGGAACGGTGCTTCTCGAAACCCGTCCGAGCGAGGTGCTCGCCGGTTCGCTTGCGCCGGCATTGCCGTTCAATCCGCTGAAGCTGCTGCTGCTCGTCGGGTGGGTGTACCTGTGCATGTACTGCGTCCAGCGGGTCCAGTCCGGGCCGCTCGTCCCCGAGAAATACAAGACGACAGCGAATCTGGTGTGTCTGTTTGCCGGTCCGCTCGTGCTGCTGAGCCTGGTGATCGCCGAGACGATAAAGAAGAGCCGGTCCGGCCCGAGCCGCTTCTTCGACCTGCTGAAACAACAGCTCAAGAACGCGCTGACCGGCCTTCGATCGATCCGTAAGTCCGCGCCGGAAGAGGAAACCGCTTTCCGTCTGCTCGATTCGTCCGGCCGGACGATGGACGAGGTGTGCGGGCACGGCCAGGGCAAACGCGAAGACGCCCACATCCTCGACCAAACCGAATCCCTCATTGCCGACGCGCTCGAACGGCGGGCCAGCGACATCCTGATTGATCCGCAGGACGCGTCCACGTACAACATCCGCCTGCGCATCGACGGCGTGCTGCGGAATACCCAGCAACTGGACGCGGGGACCTGTCAGGCGGTGATCAACAGCATCAAGGCCGTCTCCGGGATGGACATCTCGGAGCGGCGGCGTCCGCAGGACGGCGCGTTTACCGCGCGGCGCGGCGAGCAAGCGGCTTCGTTTCGCGTGGCCAGCAGCGGAACCGTCAACGGTGAGAAACTCTCGATCCGGGTCCTGAACCGGGACGCGGCGGCGTACTCGTTGAAGGACCTCGGCCTGAGCGCCAAGCAGAACGACATCATCCATAGGGCCCTGCACAAACCTTCCGGGATGATCCTGATCTGCGGCCCGACCGGCAGCGGCAAGACTACCACCATGTACGCCATGCTCAACAGCATCGACCGCCTCACGCGGAACGTGATCACCGTCGAGGACCCGATCGAGGCGATGCTGCCGCAGACCAGCCAGATCGAGATCAATCCCAAAGCGGAGATCACCTTCGCCAACACGCTGCGCAGCGTCCTGCGCCAGGACCCGAACGTGATCTGCGTGGGCGAGATTCGCGACGAGGAGACCGCCGAGATCGCCCTTCGCGCTGCGCAGACCGGGCACCTCGTTCTGGCGACCCTGCACTGCGACAGCAACGCCAGCGCGATCGCCCGTCTGATGGACCTGGGCGTCTCGCGTCTGCTGCTGTCGCTGGGCCTGAATCTGATCCTGTCGCAGCGGTTGCTGCGCTGCCTGTGCCCCCACTGTCGCAAGCCCGCCTCGCTCAGTGACACACAGATCGCCGAGTTCAACAAGAAGGGTATCGACTACAGCGGCATCTACGAGGCGGGCCAGTGCCGCCGGTGCGACAGAACCGGCTACTTCGGACGGACCGCCATCTGTGACATCATGGTGGTCGACGACGATCTGAAGGCCCAGATCGCCAACGGCGATTCGTTCCCCGCCCAGATACGGACGGAAGGCAGCCGGCAGGGCCGGTCCAATCTGCGCAAGCAGGGGCTCAAGAAGGTGGTCACGGGCGTGACCAGCCTCGAAGAACTCAAACGGGTGGTGGGGTAGTCGCCATGGTGTTCTGGATTGCCGTCCTGGTCGGAGCCGTCTTCGTGTGGCTGGCGGTGCGTGTGGGTTTCTACCAGAGCTGGGGCCTGCTGTTCAACGTCGTCGTATCCATCTACGTGGCAATCTTCCTGGCGCCGGCGGTGGCCGACTGGGCCCCTGCCAGCGGGGGCGCATCGGGTTACGGCCTGACGCTGAGCCTGATGGCCCTGGCCAGCGGGTGTTTCGCTATCCTCTACGGTCTGTCCTACGTGTTTCTAACGGGCCAGTTCCGCATCCCCTTCCCCAAGGTCCTGGACGTCCTCGTCGCGGGCGCGCTGGGGTTCATGGCCGGATTCCTCGTCCTGAGCTTTGCGGCCCTGGTGGTCACCCTCAGTCCGCTGGCCCAACACAAGGTGCTCAGCACACTGGGCTTCAGCCGGCAGGACCAGAAGCCCAACCTCGCCTGCATCATCAAGTGCTGCGACCTGGTGCACAGGGTCGCCCGCTTCAAACCGACCGACCAGGCCACCGAAGAGGCCATCGACCGTCTTTTCGAAAAGTCCGAGTCTATCGCCGAATGCTCCCCGAGCGAGCAGGACGACCCCGCGCAAACATCAGCCCCACCGACGCGGCCCCCCTTGCCTCTGGAGGACCTCTGAACCGGCTCGCCTCAAACCGCGTAGCTGCCTCCCGTAAAGACGCCAACGGAAAGACCGCCGGGATGGATATAAGACCCTACGAGTCACAAGACGAGGAACGCAGGAGCGATCTGGACCTGCACTTCACTGTGCGTCCGGGCGTTCGCATTTGTCGGAGGTACACGCACCTGGACGCCCACGCGCGCATGTACGGCCGCTGTCACACGTTCGTGGCCGAGCACGAGGGCCGGATCGTCGGCGTCATCTCCGCCGCCATCAAAGACGTGCGTCTGGCGGGCCAATCCACCAGAGCCGGCTATCTGTTCGGCCTGCGGATCGCGCCGCAGGCGAGGCGTCACGGTGTCGCATCGGCGCTACACGTCAGAGCGGAGCAGGCAACGAAGGACGACGGTGCGGCGGCCACATACGCCCTCGTCATGGCCGACAACGCTTCTGTGATGCCCCTGACTTCCAGGTTCGCTCTCCAACCGATCGATCGCGTGGAGACGCTCGTCGCGCCGGTTGCCCGGCAGCGCTCCGATCGGACAAACGTGCGGACCGAACGCTTGCCGGAGGCCATTGCACAACGCATCGATCCGTTCTTCGAGAAACACGATCTGTTCGTCCGGGGGTCGGAACGATATCCGGCCGCCGGCCATTTCGTCCTGCATTACGCCGAGCGAGGTTCGTCGTTTGCCGCCGTGACAGTGTCCAGTCACCGTGCCGCCTTTCAAGACCTCGTCGAGTCCGTGCCCTCCTGCCTGCGTCCTCTTCGCCGCTTCTGGGATGCGATGCGCCCTCTCGTCACACTGCCTCACATTCCCGTGCGAGGCCGCACGGTTTCCACACAATGGATCGGCGAGCCGGTCCTCGAGGGTCCCGAGGCGCTCGGGCTGCTGCGCGAAGTGCTCCACCACGTCCACAACGAGGCAGCGGAAGAAGGCGTACACTGGCTGATGATGCCGATCCGTTCGTCGGATCCCCGGCGTCAACCCATCCGCGATGCCTTCTCCGCCGGCAGGCTCGCTCGTCTTCTGCGAGCAGACACCACTGTCCCGTCGCTGCTGTTGTTCAAGCCGTTCGTCAGAGGATGCACTGTCCATCCGGAACGACTCTACCTCGACACGAGAGACTTCTGACGCAAACCGCCGGACGGCAGACAGATGTCGTCAGTTCCCGGACGGGACCGCCTCGACCGGCTGGGCGTCGGGTCCCCACGGCTCGATCCGGCGCAGACGCTTGGATGCGAGGGCACGGTAGCAGTCGGGCAGGTCGAACGACGCCAGGACGTTGGGCACGAACGTCGAGAGGGGCCACGCGTAGGTTTTGGACTCGGCAATGTCGGAGTACGACGTGAGCGCGTTCTTGAGCGTCACCTGGGTGACCCGGTCGCTCAGTACGGCGGCAAACGTCGCGGGAATCGCCCCCCAGCCCTTGCCCACCATATGGACCTCGTCGTGCCCTGCCTGGCCGAGCCAGTCCAGCACGCGAAGGACATCGTGCGTTCGCTGGCCGATGTACGGCCGATCCAGCATGATCGAGTGAATCGCGTAGAAGTAGTCGCTGCCGTACGGATCGAAGTAGGAATTCTCGTCGCACGTGTCGGGCCGCGACTCGCCGATGCCCCGGACATCCACCGTGTAGAAGTCCGTATTCGGATCGGCCGCGATGAGTTCGGCGACCAGCGGTTCGTCCCGCAGCTCTGCATCGCTGGAAAGATGCGCAACGTACAGGATCGCCCGCTTTGTCGTCGCGCGCGGGCGCGACAGCAGTTGCTCGTTGCCCAAACGATAGACGACCGCATGGATGCCGGGTTCGGTCTCGACAAGGTAGACCGTCCATCGCGGCTTCGGATAGCCCCGCGACCGCCAGTTCCGCAGGATGCGGTACTCGGGAGCCGAAGCCGGGTCGGATGTCGGCAGATGCAGCACGTCTCGGATTCGCTGCTGGAGCGCCGACAGCGAGAACGTGCTCGGCCGCTGCTTTGCCAGTGCCTCCGACTTGTCCTTCGTAAACTCGTAGATCGGGCGCGAATGCAGCTCGCAAACCTGGCCGCGGGGCGTACACCAAAGCGCTTCGTCCTTCTCGATCGTCAGGTTCGGCTCGCTGGTCGCATCGCTGATGTGCGTGACCGCGTTGAACCAGCGATACATGGCCTCGCGGTTCTCCTGGGAATAGCCGTGCCCGCTCGGACCGACGAACAGGCCGATGTTCTCCTCGGCGTCGAACAGACGATACAGACGTCGCAGACTGTGGTAGGCCGACTCGGCGCCGCGCACGTCGAAGAAATCCTTCTCCTTGGCCAGGATGATGACGGGCTTGGGCGCCATCGCCGCCAGAAAGTCCTCGTGGTCCAGACCATAGGCCAGCGCTCGCGGCGGACACTGCTCTGTGTCGGCGGGCAGCTCGTTCTCCAGGTTGCGGCGAAACGTCGTGACGAAGCACGCCGGCGCCGCCATCGTCCAGCGTCTCTCGACGCCGCACAGCCACGTCGTCATCGTGCCGCCGCCGCTGTTGCCGGTCACGCCGACCCGCCGCGGATCGACCTCCTTTCGCGTCAGCAGATAATCAAGAGCGCGGATGCCGTCCCACGCGCGCCAGGAGCCGAGGAATTCGCCGACCAGAAACTGTTGGTTGCCCGCGTGGAGGTGCTCGCGCACGCCGACGCCGATCTGGCTCCGGAGGTTGGTGTCAGGGTATTGCAGGCGCTCGCCCTGGCCGAGGGGATCGTACAGCAGCACGACGTAGCCCTGTCGGGCCAGACCCTGCGCGAACGCCTGATACTCTCTGATGGCCTTGCCCGTGGCGGAGTGGCCGCAGGTGCCCACAACACCCGGCAGAGGAAAAGCCCGCCCCTTGGGGATGTAGAGATTGGCGGTGACGAGGAAATCCGGACGGCTCTCGAAGATGACGTTCTCGACGGTATAGGCGTCCCGCTCCACCACGGCGGTGATGCGTGGGTTTAGAGGTGTCTTTTCAGGCCAGGGACCGAAGCAGCGATCGATCCTCTCCTGAACGTCCTGTACAAATGTCTCCGCCTCCTGGCGAGTGCTCAGGGCGGTTCGGCGACGCTCGCTTTGCTGCTCGATCTGCCGGACCTGGGCGACGAAGTACTCCTGCACCATGTGGGGGAATCGATTCAGCGGCTCGAGGGCGGGCCGCTGCGCCGCCGCCGGCGAGGCCGAGCAGAGCAAAAACGGCAGAACAATGACGTGAATGCTCTGGCTCCGCTTACGGGTCAGGGAGATGGAATGGGACATCGGCGTATCCTCAACGCACATGTCGTGTCACAAGCACCGAGCCCCGATGTCCATCGACAAGGGGGCTTTTATGCCATCGGGCACGCGCCACCGGGGCAACTGTCCATGCCGCAGGCCGGGCCGGCCGCGCACGAGTCACAAGCCGGACCGCTCGCAGCCTTGCTCTGGCCGACCGCAAAGGCAGACAGGAGCTTCTTCATACTGGTTGAACCGCACTTGGCACAGGTCTGTCTGGTGGCCTTGCGGCTGGTCTGAAGCACCTCCATTACGTGCCCGCATTGTTCGCATCGGTATTCGAAGATCGGCATGGCTCTGCTCTTTCCCTTTCGGTGTTCATTCCGTCACTGGACGCTGCCCCCGGAGAAGTCAGGCAACAGTCCGCTTCTTCACCCTCTCTCCGGCGGCTTGCGAAAGCACCGCGTCGCTGCGAATCAGGACCTGGCGGCCCAGCTCACAGTCCAGATGGCGTGCCAGTACCGCGCACTTCGGACGCAGCAGGAAGAAGATATCCCGCTCGCACTCGTTGAGCGTCTCGAAGTTACCCTGGCCTTTGGAGATGATCAGGTCGGCCTTCTCGAAACGCTTGCGAAACGCCTTCGAGCAGATTTCGAGGATCGTGCCGGGCGCATCGGCGCCGTTGTCGATCACCTCGACGAGATCGGTCAAGCCCACCATCTCGGCGTCCGCCAGGAGAACATCGTTGAGGATGGGTCCGCCTCGCACGACAAAGGTCACCTTCTGGCGAGGCATCTGCTCGATCAGCAGGCGATCGAAGACGATCTCTCCGGCGTTGTCGCCCAGATAGAGAATGTCCGTCGCTTCGGCGATGGCGACTTTGAATTCGGTCAGGGCGTCGAGGTCCAGCGGATCGGTCAGCGATCGGGCGATGACGCCCTCGACCACGCTCTCGTCAACCGTCGAATGGACGCCGAAGTCGATGACGTTGCCGGCAATCGCCAGGCGGACCGCGGTCTCCATGCGATCGGCCGAACCCGCCACCGTCTCTTCGAGATCGTCCACCATGTCCATCGCCAAGCGATTGTACCGCTGCTTCACTTGCAGGTAGGGATCGACAACGCCGGTCATTTCCCGAACCATGCGATGCACCTTGCGGGCCACCGCCGGCGGGCTCTCGCGCATATCCATGTCATGCCAGAGTCCCAAGGCTTCGCGCAGCACCTTCTCGTGCATCGCCTCATCGTCGGTAATCATCCGCACCGAATCGAGAACCTGCCGGATCGCGCAGGGAATGCAGTCGAAATACGTTCTCATAGCACCTCACATCCGTACGGAATTCTTCACACCTTCAGATGAGCATTATGCGCGATCTGCATAGAAAAGGGAAACCTCTTCTCTGTGGAATCGGATCGCTTGCGGCGTGCTACTTGGCGAACTCGGGCACGGTCAACAGGACCGACAGCTCGCCGACGCTGATCTTGAACTGGCCCGGCTCGACGACCGGCACATTGTCGCGTCCGATGAAGGCCAAGTCATCCCAACCCAGCTCGAATCGAACGGTACGCGTCTGCCCGGCGGGAACATCCACCTTCTGGAAACGCTTCAGCTGCCGGACCGCCGGCGTCACCGACGCGACCAGGTCCGACAGATACAACTGCACCGTTTCCTTGGCCGCGATGTCGCCCGTATTGGTCACCTCGACTGTCACCGCCACGGTGTCCCCGGGTCTTATCTCACTCCGGTCGGTCTGCAGGGCGCGATAGACCAAGGACGTATATGACAGACCGTGTCCAAACGGCCACTGCGGATTAAACTTGTTCTCCCCCGTCTCTTCGCTGGGCTTGTGGTCGTACGTCGTGAAGCCGCCGGCAAAGCGCGGATAAGTGTACGGCAGCCGGCCGCTCGGATTGACGTCGCCGAACAGAACGTCCGCCACCGCCTGGCCCCCTTCCATGCCGGGACAATACGCCGTCAAAATCGCACGCGCGTCATCGACAATGGTCCGGATCACGCGGGGCCGGCCCTCGACCAGCACCAGCACGATGGGCTTGCCCGTCTTCGCCAGGTCTTCGACGAGCTTCAACTGCGGCTCGCTCATCGTCAGGTCGTCGATGTTGCCGGGCGTCTCGCAGTACGCCGGCTCGCCGATGCAGGCAACGATCGCGTCCACGTTCTGCGCCGCCGCCACCGCGCCGCCGATGTCCTTCTCCTCGTCGAATGTGACGGCGTCAACATGACTGACGCGGTCGTCGCCGATCTTGGCGCGGATCGCTTCGAGAATCGTGTACTTCTCCTGCGGATACAGGGCCTCGTTGTTGCCCTGCCAGGTGAGGGTCCAGCCGCTGTTGAGCACCGACAGCAGGTTGGCCGTCGGGCCGGTGACGAGCACCCTGGCGCTCTTGGCCAGAGGCAGGGTCTTCTGCTCGTTCTTCAACAGGGTGATCGCCTCCTGAGCGGCCTGCAGATTCACCTTGCGGCTCGCCTCCAGGCCGATGTTGCCGAGGAGGTTCTTGTTCGGATAGGGTTTCTCGAACAGGCCCAGCCTGAACTTGACGCGGAGGATGTCGGCCACCGCCCGGTCGATCCGCGACATGGGCACTTCGCCGTCACGAACCAGCTCCAGCAGCGTGTCATAAAAGCTGTAGTCGTACGGAACCATGCTCATATCCACGCCGGCCATCACCGCCATCTGGACCGCCTCGCGCCGGTCTTTGGCGACCTTCTCGCGGGTGTACAGATTCTCGATGTCGGCCCAGTCGCTGACGACAAACCCTTCGAAGCCCAGCTCGCCCCGGAGCAGGTCGGTCAGATGGAACTTGCTCGAATGAACTGGCACGCCGTTGATCTCGGAGGAATTGACCATGCAGGTGACCGTGCCGGCGCGAACGGCGGACTCGAACGGCTTGAGAAAATGCTGCCGCAGCTCCCGGTCGGGGATGTACGCCGGCGTACGGTCCCGACCCGAACGCGGTACGCTGTAGCCCAGGTAGTGCTTCATGCACGTCGCCACCTTGTCCGAGCGGGTCAGGTCGTCGCCCTGCTGGGCGCGGATGTAGGCGGCCCCCATGACCGAGGCGAGGTACGCATCCTCGCCGAACGTCTCGAAGACGCGCGGCCACATCGGCTGGCGCGCCAGGTCCAGGACGGGATTGAAATTCCACGGGATGCCCACCGCCCGCGTCTCCATCGCCGCGATCTCGCCGACCTTCTCCATCAGCACGACGTTGCCGGTGGCGGCCATCGCAATGTTCTGCGGGAAGATCGTCGCGCCGAGGACGTAGTTGGCGCCGTGGATCGAGTCGATGCCATAGAGGATCGGGATGCCGAGGCGCGTTTCCTTCGTCGCGATGTCCTGCATCTGCGCGATCATCTCCTGCCAGTTCTCGGGCGTGCGGGCCTGGCCGCCGCAGTTGAGGATCGAGCCGATGTGATGGTTGACGATGCCGTCGCGCAGCTTCCCGGGGTCGAGGACGAGGTAGCCGTCCTGGCCCGACTTGGCAAACGTCTCCAGCGTGATCTGCGTCATCTGCCCGACCTTCTCTTCGAGTGTCATCTTCGCCATCAGCTGGCGGACCTTGGCCTCGATCAGGGCGTCGCCCTTCTTCGGCGACACCTTCTCCGCACTCGAACAGCCCAGAACCGACATCGATCCCGCCACGCATAGAAGCCACAATGCTCTCATGGTTCGCTCCTTCTTCTCTCTCGGCTTCAGACAACCCCACCGGCGCGCTACTGCGTTATCCGCATGCACACGCGGCGTACCGCCGTCGCACCAAGCGATCACGGAACATGCTAACAAAGGTCGCCCGGACGCGGAAACACAAAATTCGCCGCGTTGCGGCACCGAGACGATTCCCCAAGAGCCCCCTCAACACGACTTTGTCATTCCGAGCGCCATCGAAGAATCCAGCCGCGAATCAGACGAGCGGTTTGTAGTGTGCCCGTAAGGGCATAGGACGCGCCGGCAACCGCGTCCCGTCGCGATGTCCATCGGGATGCCTGCGAAGCAGCGGCGCGCACTATGCGCGGCCTTCCTGCGAAGCGACCATGTGGACGCATTGCACGCCGGACTTCATGACCGCCTTCCGCAGCGTAGGGTTGAACACCACGCGGGATTTCCAGCTCTTGAGAAATAGGTTGACGCGCAGCGCTCGAAGTTCGCCGCGATATCGCTTCTCAAAACCATCGGGCGTCGTACGCAAGGCCCGGGCCAGCGCCAGCGCGCTGCGAAAGGCGTAGCTGAACCCCTCGGCGGAACTCGGACTGATCGCGCCGGCGGCTTCGCCGATCAGGGCGATCTGGTTCGATCCCGTGACCACGTCGGCCCATCTCATCGGCCGGACGATGTAGGCGCCCTCGCGACGCAGCGTCCGTCCGAACTCGAAGCCGGCGCGACGCAGTCTCTCCTTCAACAGCTCGAACTTGCCCGAGGCAGCCGGTCCAGGGTGCAGCGCAGCGCCGATGAGCAGGTGATTCGCCTTCGGAATGGTCCAGCCATAGTAGTCGGTGATCTCGCGATCGAACAGCGATGTGAAGTACGGGAGGTTGTGGTCCTTCGCGACCCATTCCTGAATAGCGATGTACCGCGCCGGATACGGTCCCTGCGGCAACAGCAGACGACGGACTCGGCAATTCGCTCCGCCGGCGCCCACCAGAATCTTCGCCCTTTCCGTGTGCAGTTCACCGCCCTGACGAAGCGACAGCGTGAACCCGTCAGGATCGCGCGCGAACGACAGAAGCCGGCAGTCCGTCCTGACGTCGACCGTCGCCGGCACCATCGACAGCAGCCAGTGGTCAAATCGCTGCCGGTCCATGTTGATGTAGTGGCGCTGGTAACATCGCTCCAGACCCTGTCGCAGGTCCACCGCCTTGACGACGAACAGTTGCGGCTCCTCCAGCACGTCCTTGGGTAAACCCAGGCCCAGCACCGAAAGCATCCTCTGGGCATCGGGCGCCAGCAGTCCGCCGCAACACTTGGGCGGCGCGAGCATTCCGGAGCCGCCTTCGATTCGTCGTTTCTCGATCAACAGCACGCGATAGCGTTGCCCGATCAGTCTCGCCAGAGTGGCCCCCGCCGGTCCCGCTCCCACAATCGCCACATCGTACATCGTCACCGCACGCCCATTCGACTATCCCCGGCCGCTGCATCTCCCCGCCGCCCGGCTCCCTCGCGGCTTGCATGTCGCGACGCGCCGGACGGACCAGATCCCGCATCTGGTGACGATATTTTGACCGAACTCGTCGCGCCGGGCAAGGGCCGAGCGGCGCGCTACTGCCTGGGAACGCGGTCCAGCGCGGGCAATGTCACCGTGTTCTTCTACAGCCGCGCCGCGGCGGCTTTGGCGGAGTAGGTGATAACGATGTCGGCGCCGGCGCGTTTGATCGAGGTGAGGATTTCCATCATGGCGGTGTCGTGGTCGAGCAGTCCCCTCGCGGCGGCGGCGTGGAGCATCATGTACTCGCCGCTGACGTTGTAGGCGGCGATGGGGCAGTCGAACCGCTCGCGAGCGCGGCAGATGACGTCGAGGAAGCTCAGGGCCGGCTTGACCATCACCATGTCGGCGCCTTCGTCGATATCGAGGGCGATCTCGCGGAGCGCCTCGCGGGCATTGGCCGGGTCCATCTGATAGGTCTTGCGATCACCGAGGCCCGCGGCGGCCATCTCGGGCGATGGTGCTGACTCGGCGGCATCACGGAACGGACCATAGAACGCCGACGCGAACTTGGCCGCGTACGACAGGATCGCGACGTGGTCGAACCCGTTCTTTTCGAGAACCTGCCGCATCGCGCCGATGCGACCGTCCATCATGTCCGACGGCGCTACGATGTCGGCGCCAGCCTGGGCATGCGACAGCGCCGTCTTCGCCAGCAGCTCGCACGTGGCGTCGTTGTCGAGCCGGTGGTTCTTGATCACCCCGCAATGACCTGTGCTTGTGTAGGCACACAAACACACATCCGTGATCACAAGCAGATCGGGGATGTGCTTCTTGATGGCGCGAATCGCCGACTGGACCGCCCCGCTCTCCGACCAGGCCTCGGAACCTCTCTCATCCTTCTTCTCGGGCAGGCCGAAAAGCAGGACCGCCGGAATGCCCAGGTCCGCGACTCGGGCGGCCTCATCGGCAATCCGGTCGGCCGAGAGATGGAAACAGTCGGTCATCGAGGCGATCGGCTCTCTGACGTTGCGGCCCGGACAGGCGAACAGCGGATAGACAAGGTCGTCGACGCTGAGCCTCGTCTCGCGCACCATCCGCCGCATCGGGACGCTCGTGCGAAGCCGTCGCATTCGGATTTCCGGAAACCCCATCGTACAGACTCCTCTGGACGCGAATTGACACTGCTGCGCGTTCAATCGACGGATTCCATATACTCGTTCAATGTCGCCCGGTCAACACTCGGTGCGAATCTCCCGGTCGGTGCGGATGTTACACCGATCCTCGGCGCCAACGGCTGGAATCGTCGCCAGCACCACCAACAGGACGATACCAGGTCTGGCCACGAACAGCCGCTCCTTTCGGTCGATCCGCCCTAACATCACGCGGGCCGCTCGGCCGCTTCGATGGCGTCCAGCAGCCCATCGGTGGTGTACTCGCTCGCGGTCAGATCGACACGGACGCCGAGCTTCTTCAACTGCTCCGACGTCACCGGACCGATCGACGCCACCTTCGCGCGGCTGGCGTTGACCACTCCCGCCGCGATTGCGTCGAAAAAGTTCCGCGCCGCCGACGGACTGGCGAACGTCAGCCAGTTGATCCGGCCGTCTTCAATTTGCCGACGCAGCGCCTCGGGATCGCCCGTCTTCGGGACCGCCGTGTACAGCGGCACATCCTCCACGACGGCGCCGCCCTTCAGCAGAACATCGACCAGATCGTCCGTCGCCAGTTCCGAACGCAGCGACAGGACCTTCTTGCCGCGCAGGTTGGCAAAGGCGACGAGCTGCCAGCCCAACTCACGCCCGGTGAACACCGTGGGTACTAAGTCGGCCTTGATCCCGTACTTCGCCAGGGCCGCCGCCGTCTTGGCGCCGAGCGTTGCCAGCTTGTTCGCGGCGAACACGCGGCTGTCCTTGCCCAGAGCCGTCATCGCGTCGAAGAAGACCTTCACGCCGTTGGGGCTGGTGAAGATCACCCAGTGGTAGTCGGCCAGGTGCGTCAGAGCCCGGAGGAATTGGTTGCTGTCCGTCAGCGGCTGGATCGCCATCGTCACAAACTCGATGGGCCGGGCACCGCGATCGCGGATCTTCTTGGCGAATTCCGCATTGCCCGCCGCATCGCGCGTCGTGACAATCGTCTTGCCGAACAACGGCTGTCGCATGAACCAGTTCAGCGCTTCGTCGCCGCCGGCCGCAGCGCCGACGATGATCAACGCGGGCGGCTCGATCTTCGCCTTCTGACACGCGTCGACGATCGCGCCCAGCGGTGCCCGCACGACCTGCTGGCTGGGCAAGGTCGCGTCGGCGACGAGCGCCACCGGCGTTTCGGCTGCCCGGCCGTGCGCGGTCAGTCGCTCGACGATCCGACCCAGCGCGCCGATGCCCATGTAAAACACGAGTGTCCCGGGAAAGCGGGCCAGCACGTCCCAGTCGATGTTGGTGTCCTCCTTGCCGTCGGCTTCGCGGCCGGTGATAAACGCCACCTGTGAGCTGTACCGCCGGTCGGTCAGCATGATCCCGGTGTACTCTGCCGCGGCAAGAGCCGCCGTGACGCCGGGCACGATCTCGAAACCCACACCCGCCTTATTCAGTGCCACTACCTCTTCCGTGACGCGTCCGAAGATGCACGGATCGCCACCCTTGAGCCGCACGACGACCTTGCCTTCGAGGGCCTTGCGCACGAGAAGCTGGTTGATCTGGTCCTGCGTGAACGAGCCGGCGCCGATCCGCTTGGGGACATACACAATCTCCGCATCGGGCCGCGCGTGCTCCAGCAGAGCGGGGTTGGCCAGCTTGTCGCAGAGGATGCAGTCGGCGATTCGAATCAGCTCGGCCCCGCGCAGGGTTATCAGGTCCGCCCGGCCGGGACCGGCTCCGACCAGGTACACGAAACCTTTCTCAGGTTGTGACATCGGCTTGGTCCCTGTTCTTTTCGAGGTCGTTGAGAATCTGTCTTCCGCCGGCGTCGAGAAGATCGCGCGCCACCTTCCGGCCCAGCTCATGGGGATCTGCCGTTGATCCGACCATTCGCGACCGCAGCAGGCGGCGTCCGCTGGCGTCCGCAACAAACGCCTCCAGCACGATCTGGTCGCCAGTCACTTCCGCATAGGCCCCGACCGGGGCGTGGCAGCCGCACTTCATCGAGGCCAGCACCTCGCGCTCGGCATCGGCGGCGGCCCGGGCGTCGGCATCGTCTATCGTCGCGATGATCCCGTCAATCATCGCGTCGCCGCGGCGGGTCTGGACGGCCAGCGCGCCCTGCGCGGGAGCAGGAAGGAACCGATGCGGATCGAATACGAACGAGATCGCGTCGGTCAATCCCAGTCGCTCCAGGCCGGCCCGCGCCAGGACGATCGCGTCGAGGTCTGCGTCCCGCAGCTTGCGGAGGCGGGTCGGTACATTGCCCCGGACGGGAACCAGCTCGAGGTCGGGCCGCAAGTGCCGCAACTGGGCTGCTCGCCGCAGGCTCGATGTGCCCACTCGCGCGCCGGCCTCCAGCTCGTCCAGCGAACCGATCTTCTTCCGCGCAAGCAGACAATCCTCCGGATAGCGACGCTGACAGACCGCCGCCACAATCAGCCCTTCGCGCCAGCGCGTGGGCAGATCCTTGAAGCTGTGCACGGCAAAATCCGCTTCGCCGGCCAGCAACACATCCTCCAGTCGCGACGTGAAGAAGCCAGTGTCCTTCAGTTGCCACAGAACCGTCTGACGGTCGCGGTCGCCCTCACTGGTCACCTCTCGGATGTGGACCTCGACGTCGGGGCAACGGCTCTGGATCGCGGCGATGACGCTCTGTGTCTGCATGAGGGCCAGATCGCCCCGGCGCGTTGCGACGGTCAGCACCCGGCTCATTGGCCGCCCTTGTCCTGCGAGAGGAACATCCGGTTGATCAGATCCACCGCCGCAAGCTGCTCGACGGTCGGCTCGCCCGCGCCGTCCTTGATGACGCTGATCGGCCCGTGCAGCATCTTTTTGACGAGCGACTCGGCGAACGCCTGGAGCTTTTCGCCGTTGCCGTCGCCGAAATCGCCCGCGTACCGTCGGGCTTCGCTGCGCGCCAGATCGAGGCCGGCCTGCGTCAATCGCGCGATCACCGGAACCAGGTCGAGCGATTCGTACCACTGCGAGAACACGCTGACGAACTCCTCCACGATGGCGCGGGCCTTTGGTACCTCGCGGTTGCGCCGGTCGCGGTTGGCGCCGATCTGCTCGTTGAGGTCATCGATGTTGTACAGCGTCACAAAGTCAAACCGCGTCATCGTCGGATCGACGTCGCGCGGCACAGCGATGTCGATGATCAGCAGTGGCTTGGTCCGGCCCGACAGATGCCATGCCGCGTTGTCGTACGTGAGGACCGGCTCGGTCGCGGCGGTGGAGCTGATGACCAGATCGACATCGCGAAGCTGGCCGCCGATCTCGGGCAGGCCGATCCCCCTGGCCGTACCGAAACGCCGGGCCATCACCCGTGCCTTCTCCACGTCGCGGTTGGCGATCACCAGGTTCGACAGGCCCGCCTTGGTCAGGTAGCGGACCACCAGCTCCGCGTTCTCGCCCGCCCCGATCACCAGCGCGCGGGCGTGCCGCAGGTTCACCTTGTTGCGGGCCAGTTCGACGGCCGCCAGACCGATCGAGACGGCGCCGCAGTTGATGTCTGTCTGCGTGCGGACCGCCTTGCCCACGCGAAAGGCGTGGTGGAACAGCCGGTGGAAGATCAGCTTGCTCATGTGCGATTCGAGCGATTCGGTGTAGGCGGCCTTGACCTGGGCCAGGATCTGGTTCTCGCCGACCATCTGCGAATCCAGTCCCGCGGCAACCTCGAACAGATGCCGGGCGACGTCCATTCCCGTCGTCTGGCGGCTGTGCCGGGTCCACACGCTCGCTGCCTCCTTGCCCTGCGAGGCGAGCAGATCGCCCAGGAGGGCCCGGCAGTCGAGGTCCTTCTTCGCGTACAGGTAGAATTCGAGCCGGTTGCAGGTCTGAAGGATCACCGCCTCGCTGACGCCTCCGCTGTGATGCAGGGCCTTGAGCATCCCCTGCCGCTGCTCGGGCGCGAAGGTAACCTTCTCCCGCAGCTCCACCGGGCAGTCGTGATACGTCAGATTGTCCAAAACCAGCTTCATTCGGCCGTCATATCCGCGCAGAAAGACACCCTGAAGCTGTACAGCATAGCAGCGCAGGGGTTCTCCATCAAGCGTCCAACAGGCCCCGATTGCCCGCTGGCGCATGGTTGTCGGTCGAGACCGTCAGGGGCCTGTGCAGACGGACGAAATGAAAGCGGGCAAGCAGAGCGGTTCCTCAGCCCTGCAAAGGGGACGCATCCGGATGACAACACCACCACATCACCACGACTCTGTCATTCCGACCGAGGGCAAAGCCCGCACGGAGGAATCTGGCCAAGAACAAGACGCGCGCCCGGCCTCTGGCCAGACCTTTCGATCCCGATATGCATCGGGACTCAAGGTGACAAAGGAGGCCGCGTTGGTGCGCAACACCTGCAAGCGCCAAGTGGACCGGATCCAACTCTTGCCCTCCAGAACGCACTTGGCCTCCGCCTGACCCGCCGACGCCACGAACCGCAGTTTTCCGGCTTTCTCCTTATCTGCCCCCCTTCTCCGGCCGATGGAAAACACAGCGACGAGTACCTACACCTTGGATGAGATTCCGGGAAAACGGGCCGTGGATCGGTATTGAGAGGAAACGGAATGATCCGCCAAGGTTCTGACAACAGCGAATCGACGCCGTTCGACGAGAGTATTCTCAGATCGCTTTACATTGAGTACGACACGCCCTGCGACCGCCTTGTGAGCGACCCGGAGAAACTGACGGCCTTCACAATAGCCTGTGCAGAACAGACGGGCCAGACTATCGGACCTGCACAGCTTGGCCGTGGCCTTCTCAACCTCCGCCAACGGGGCGAGGCCAACGGTGGTCTACCCAGACTCAGGCGGTGATGCCATGGCGAAGGCCAACGAGGCAATTCGGTCCACAGTCACACACCTCGAGAGGATATACGGTATCGTTATCGCCTTGTCGATCAATCAAGTTTTCATGCAGTTTTTCGCACCGAGCTACCCGGGAGTCTGTGGAATCCAATGGGACCGTTTGTGGTCTCTCGTTTCCATCCTGCTCCCGGTGATTCCGTTCTTTCACGGAATGGGCCGTTACCTTGACGAGATGTACGTCAGAAACCAACCTGACAAGTGCTACGGCTATTGGCTGCTTCTCGACTGCATTGCATTTACGGTAGAGGCGGCTTTCTTCTTTGCCCTGACGAGGTACCTGCCACCAGATCGATGGGCACAATTCGCCGTCGCCATCTTGCTCCTCCTGTTCTGCGACGTCCTCTGGGGGGCCTTTGTCTGGAAGTTCCGTACACCGCTGATAAGCTCATGGGTGATTGTCAACCTTTGCGCAATACCACTGCTCGCCTTGATTCTCGCATGCTTCCACAGGACCCCCTCCTGGTGGCCCGTGTCTCTGGTGTTCGGTGTTGTGCTCGCGCGGACAATCGCTGACTACTCGACCGGATGGGGATTCTATTTCCCAAGATCGCCGAGTAGAGCCAATCAGCGCGACAAACGCAACGCGTCAGTGGGGTAGCCGCATAGTGCGGCAAGGTGAGCCTTGCCCCAACCAATTCCTCACTCTCGTCTGAACCATCCCCCTCCTGACGGACATCGGGATAAGGCTGCCACCCATGGCGCACGCGCAGCGCTATTCGCTACAGACCGGCTCCGGGGGTGGGGGGTGCGGCGAGCCAGGCGGCGGGGTCGTTGCCGGAGGCGCTGGGGGCAAGGTCGGCCCGCTGGAGGCTGTCGCCCTGGCCATCGGGCGTAGCGGGCCAGGGGGCGGCGTCGGCGTAGACCACTTCGTCCACGACAACCCACGCGGTGGGGTCCTGGAGGTCGCCGGTCGCCTGAGGCTTTTCCAGTGCGATGCGTTCGGCGCCGTTGTTGAGGCCGCCCTCCCAGGGCCCGACGATGTTGGTGCCCGGCACCAGTGCCCCGGCGCCATAGGCCGCAACGAAGGCCGCCAGGCGAGTGGTCTCGACGAAGGGATCAAACCCAACGACGACCACGCGGCCGCCGGACGGAATCGACAACCCTGAGTCGAAGGTGTAGTGCACCCCGCCATCGAGCCGCCACAGCCCCGCCTCGCTGTCCAAAACGACCGCCGCATCGGTCGGATTGAACAACTCGATGAACTCGTCGTTGGCGTCGACCGGATGATACATGATCTCACTGACCACCACATCAAGCAGAGGATTTGCGTTCGCAAGGTCGCGCGTAGGCTGAAGTCTGAGCCAGTAGGTGTCGCCGTCGGGATAGCGGCCGCGCGAAATGTCGTCTTCCTGCGCCTTGAAACGCACGCTGTCGACTACCCGGTCCTCGGCCGTGCCGGGCAGATACGACAGGAACAGGTCCTCGCCCGAGCGGCTCAGACCAAAACCGAAATCGTCGCCCGATTCCTCGAACGCGAGGAAGTCGCCGGACCCGATGGCGGGCGCCGCGACGGGCCATTTCTTCAGATTGCCCGCGTCGTCGCTCAGATAGAAGTCAGCCAGAGCCACGCTCGCTGCTGTCGGATTGTACAGCTCGATCCAGTCGCCACCGGCGCCGCTGGCGAGCAGCTCATTGATCACAACGGTTGCCGGGAGATCGGCGTCGTCGGCGCCGGGCGAGCCCCCCACGTAGGCGCTGGCCCGCCAGTTGCCCGCATAATCCAGCGAGCCGGAAGGCTCCTCGAGGATCGCCGAAGCCAGTGGGACCATCGAGTGGCCCGCGCCGTCGGCGGCCACCGGCCAGCTTGCGCTGTCGCCGTAGGTGAACTCGGCGATCGTCCCGTTCCAGAAATCCTCCAGCGCGACGGTCTCGCCGCCGTTGGCCAGTTTGCCCTCGTACTGGCCCGCGATGAGACTCGACAGGGCTGCGCCATACCGAGACAGGAATGCCGCCTTGTTCTTGACCACCAGCACGAACCGCCCCGGGCCCAGGGTCGTGACATCGCCGGCGGCAAAGTCGAACGTCACCCCCTTGGTCAGCGAGACGCTCGACAGGTCCAGTGTCTCGTCGCCGATATTCTTGAGCTCGATGAACTCGAACTCGTCGGCGTCCGTCGTCCCGTCGGCCGGCGCGGCGGGATGGTACATCAACTCGGTGATGCGCAGGTCCGCCAGGATGCCGGCCGCCACCGGGTCACCGGCGGTGAACTGGACCGGACCGGACCAGTGACTCCACCGACCGGTGTTGTCCTTCATCCGGCAGCGGACGCGATAGGTCCGCCCCGGCTTGACCACCGAGGCCGGGATGCGAACGTCCGGGTCGAACTGAGTCAACTCGGCTGACTCCCAGAGCGCCTCGATCTCGTACCGGCCCGGCTCGCCCCGATAGACCTGGACCGGAGCCGGTGTCTCGTCGGGCTTTTCCGTTGCCTCAGCGCTGAGCCTCACATCGATGAAGCAGTCCGAGCTGTTGCTGATGTGGGAATTGAGCACCTGGACGGCGATAATGTTGGTCCCCTCGATGAGGAAGTCGCTCGGAACGCCCACGTCGTACCGAACGAAATCCTGCACCTCGATCGCCGAGATGGCGGTGGCATCGTGCGTCAGCTCGTCCGAATCAACATTGTCCTGAAAGACCAGGTGGTCGTTGATCCAGACGTTGATCCCGTCGTCGTACATCACCTCGAGCACAAGCGTGGCGAAAGCGGCGACATTGGTCGCATCGAATGTCTTGCGCAAGTAGATCGTGGAGTAGTTGCCCCGCATGTCGGGCAGGCTGGTCTGGAGGAAGGCCTCTCCGAATCCGATGGGGGTGCGGCCGACGAGCCAGGCGGAATCATTGAACGGGAGCGTACGCCATGCGCCGCCGGTCGCCGACGGCTCGGCTGTTCCTTTGAAGTACTTCCACTGCGAGCCGTCGGGCACGAAAAGGAACCCGGACGATTCGTCCGGCCGCACCGCCTGCGAGCCCAGGGCGACCTCGCCGATGCGCCACTTCATCGCGGCGAAGGTGCCGGCCCCCTGGGGATCGGCGAACGCGCTGGTGCGGAACGTCAGGGCGTTGGCCGGGAAGTCGGACGGACAGGTCGCCGTGATCACCGGCGTTTGCGGAATCGCGCTGTCTTCAAAATAGGTGTCGAACGCGCGGTTGTTCGAGACGACGTAGTCCTTCATGATCTGGACCATGCCCCGAAAATCCTTGGTGGACGCCTTCTGGTAGAAGCGCCCTTGGCCTGACTTGCTCGGATTGACATAGCTGCTGGTCATGATCGGGTTATAGTCCCACATGGCCCGATCGGCGTCGACGAAGGTGGGCCCGCCGGTGGGCGGGTCAATGATGTTGGCCAGCTCATCGAGCATCTGCCAGGCTTGGTCGGCATTGTACAGCAGGTCGAAGAACTCCCGCAGGCGGTTCTGGAACTCGATGCTCAGGTTGGCGTTGGAGAAGATGCCATTTCTCGTGAATTCGTCCGCACCGCTGCCATACATGTTGTTGGCCCACGTCAGGTCCAGGTCCCACGGCAGGATGGTCCACCGCTCGGTCGTCGGATCGTGATAGAAGAACCAGTTCTTGCCGCCTTCCATGTCCCCGTGGTGGATGGCCTCGACCACACAGCGGAAACCGTAGTAGGAGGTCAGATTGACGTTCTGTCGCCACCACGTTTCCTGCGGTCGCGCACTGTAGCCGTTGACGAACGCCACCAGGTCGGCGTTGTTGGTCGGCTGGGTCGGTCCCTGGTTGTTGAGGGCGCCGCCGCCCGGCCCGGCGTCTCCGGACCCGCGATCCATCTTGTAGAGGTTGCCGTCGGGCAGGCCGTGCTCGTCGAGGAAGCGGCCGTCCATCTGCTCGATGGTCATGTACAGGCCCCAGAAGTCACCGTCGTACTGCGTGGCGCCGAATTCATCGGCGTCGTCGATCACACGAAAATGCACCCAGTTCGTTTTCGACGCCGGACAGCCCATCAGGTTGAACAGCTTGAAGCCGGCGGCCTCGAACATGCCCTGTTCGCCGCGATGCTGGTAGTCTCCCTGCTGGATGCAGGCGGAGAAATTGAGCTTGTCCCACTTCGTGTCGTACGGCCGTCCGTAGTCGTCGCGCGCCTGGAAGTAATGACCTCGGAGAAAATCGGCCTTGAACATGTTCTTGCCCATGGCATATCGCCAGACCCCGCCGCGGGCCCGAAAGCGGATATGATCGTAGACGACACCGTCGTAGACAATCGTGCCCCGCCAGGGATAGTCGCTTCCGCCGTACTGGCCTTTCTTGGCACCGGGCATGTACAGCGCATCGACCACATCCTGGTGGTCGGCGATCAGATGGTACACAGGCAGGCTGGTGAGCACCTCGGGACTGTATTCGACCACCTCGCCCATCGCCCCGCCGCTACCGGGACGAATGGCCCCGCGCCAAGGCGGAACACCGTCGTAGACGAAATAAGCGAAGTTGGGCTGCGGATCGTCACTGTAAGGCACGGTGAGGTTGTTTCCCAGACCGTCCACCACGAACAGACGATAACGCACCAGACGGCGGTGGGTTTGCACCGACGCGGGAAGCTGTACGGTATAGATGTCGTCATGCGCAACCAGGTCGCCGTCCAAACCGTCGTCTCGCATGTCGATCGTCTCCCACGCATTTGCATAGGCGGGCATATTGATCGGGATGTAGTTGCCCGGATCGACGAGTTGATACAGTAGCTTGACAAACGCCACACCGTCGGGATCCGTAACTTTGGCGGTGATCGCCACGACCTGCCCGGATTTGGGCTGCTTGGGCGTGTGCGCAACCTGGCGGACGTGGGGCGGCAGATTCTGCAAAGACATCGTGCCGTTCCGCTCGGCCGGCGTGGGCGCCGCCGACCGCCAACTGCCGCCCAGGTCATTGTCGAGTGAAGGATGGACCAATTGCATCGACCGTCCCGTTCCCGGCTGGCTGTCCGAGATGGGATCGCCCACGGTCGGCCAGGGGAACCCGAGCCGGTAGTTGACCTCATCAACGATAGTCCCGTCGATATTCCGCAAGACGACGCGGTCCCCTTCATTGGCGAGTTTGCCGCGGTAAGGCCCGAAGACCAGAGACGGTGCGACGTGGAAGCGCGAGACGCCCCTACCCCCCAGAATGTCGGTGGGACTCTGTGCGACGACCAGATAGCCACCGGCCGGCAGCGCCGTCCCGGCCGGAAACACGTAGGAGATCCCGCCTGTCAGGGACCATCCGGACAAGCTCACTGATTCGGAGCCCGCGTTGTGGAGCTCAACGAACTCAACCAGCTCGGTCTTCACGTCGGGGTTCGTGTGCAGCTCGTTGATGACGACATCTGCCCTGACGCGGGCCGAAGCCAGCACCGCCAGGATCAGAACCGCCGTACCCACTCTCAATGTCCCGTTGCCCATCGTGTCCTCATCCGTATCTCGAATCATGTGATCACCCTTGTCGCCGACCGCAGTTCGCGATCAGGCCGTCTCTTTCGGGAGCCCCTCTCCTCAAGAGGCCGAGGCCGCCTCGACATCGGGGTCATCGGCCCCAGGGGAACCGCCGATGTACGTGCTCGCCCGCCAGTAGTCCTCGTCGTCCGGCGATCCGGCCTCCGCAACGGCCACCAGCGAACGGCCCGCACCATCGGCTTCTATCGGCCAGCCTGCCCTGTCATTATACCGGAATTCCGCGACGGTTCCGGCGGAAGAATCCACCAGCCTGACGGTTTCGCCCTCATTGGCCAGTTTGCCGACGTATTCACCGGCGATCAGCGGCGCCAGGTCCGCCCCATAGCGGGTGAGAAACGCCGTCCGGTTCCGGAGCACCAGCACGAACCGGCCGGGGTCGAGGCTTGTGACAGAACCGTCCGCAAAGTTGAACGTTACGGCGCCGGCCAGGGACACACCGCGTAAGTCGAGCGTGTGTGTACCGACGTTCTTAAGCTCGATGAACTCATACTCGTCGTTGTCGGCGAACGCATCGCCTGGCATCTGCGGGGGATTGTACATCAGTTCTGTGATTCGCAGGTCCGTCGCGATGCTCGGCGCGATCCGTTCGCCGGCGAGGAACTGGACCGGCGCCGACCAGTGACTCCAACGTCCCGTGGTGTCTTTCATACGGCAGCGCACGCGGTAGGTCCGCCCCGGCGTGACAACCAAAGGGGGAACGCCCATGCTGTCGCTGAACGCGGTCAGCTCGTCACTTTCCCAGATCGCGTTGATCTCATACTTGCCCCGCCCGCCGCCGGCGGCGGCCGGCGTCTCGTCCGAGGTCTCCTGCCTCTGCCGCGCGGTCAGCCGGACGTCGATGAAACAATCGGAACTGCCGCTGATGGACTGATTCAGCACCTGTACGGCGAGGACGTTGGTCCCTTCGACCAGCCACGCGGCGGGATCGCCCAGATCGGAACTGACGAAGTTCGCGTTCTCAATCGCGCTGTCGGCGGTGCCATTGTATGGCAGTTCGGCCGACGAGACGTTGTCCCGGTACGCCAGTTGCGCGTTGATCCAGATAATGACGCCGTCATCGTACTTGACGTCAAGATTCAGACGATCCAGATCGGCCAGGTCGGCGGCTTCGAAGGTCTGGCGCAGGTAAACCGTCGTATAAGCGCCGCGCATATCGCTCAGTTCGGTGGCGATGAAGGTTTCGCCGTAGCCCAGCGGCGTGCGGCCCACCGACCACGCGGAGTCATCGAATGCGAGTTGACGCCATAGACTCCGCGGCGACGAAGGCTCCTGCCAGCCTTTGTGATATCTCCATCGGGCCCCATCGGGGACCAGCACCATGCGTGTGTCGGTCCGGGCCACTCGCGCATCGGGTGAGACCTCCGCCAGGCGCCACTTCATGGCAGCAAACGTGCCGCGGCCCTGGGGATGTTCGAAATGCGACACGCGGAACGCCAACGCATCGGAGGGAAAGCCGGCCGGGCCGATCGATGTCACTACCGGCGTCTCGGGGATGTCCGTATCGTCGTCGATGCGCGCGAGGTTCTGGGCGCCCCAGCCGCCCGGGCTGATGAATTCCTTCATCCGCTGCACCATGCCGCCGAAGTCTCCGGTGGGCGAGCTTTCATAGAACGTGCCCCGGCTGGCGGTGCGTGGATGATAGTCCCACATGGCCCGGTCGGCCTGCACAAAGGAGGGCCCCCCTGCCGGGTCCGAAATCACCGCCGCACATTCGTCGATGATCTGGCCGCACTGGTCGGCGTTGAGCAGCAGGTCCGTCAGCTCGCGCACGCGGTTCTGAAAGGCGATAATGCAGTCGGGAAACTCGTGGTAGGTGTTCGGCGTCCCCACGCTGTGGCCCTGGAAGAACCGCCGTGCGAGCACCTGTTTCCAGTACTCGCTGTCGTCCGTGTAGATGTCGGTGTCCCAGGAGTGATCGAAGTCCCAGGGGATCATCCACCACTGACCGGTTTCAGGATGGGCATAGTACAGGCAGTTCCATCGGTCCGTCAGGTCGTAATGGTGTACCGCGTCACAGATCGTGCGGTAGCTGTAGTACACATCGAGGTTCGTGTACCGGGCCCACCATTCGCGGTCGGAGGGATAACGCTGGTAGGCGTTGCAGAAGGCGATGACGTCGCTGTGGTCGGTGACCTGGGTCGGGCCCTGATTGTTCTTGTTGCCCATGCTGCCGGTGCAGGCGAAATACATCTTGTACAGATTCCCGTCGGGCAGGTCGCGGGCGTCGAGGAACCGGCCGTCGGGCTGCTCGATCGCCAGGTACAATCCCCAGAAATCGCCTTCGTACTGACTCACACCCGATTCCTTGGCGTCGTCGATGACCCGAAAGTGCAGCCAGTTCATGTGGCACGAGGGTACGCCCGCCAACTGCATCAGCCGGGTGGTCACCGCCTCGTACATCCCGTGTTCCCCCCGGTTGTGGGTGTTGTCGAACTGGAAGCACGCCGAGAAGTTCAGCTTGTCCCACTTGGTCTTGTAGGGCCTGCCCTGGTCGTCACGACCCTGGAAATAGTGGCCCCGATTGAAATCGAATTTCCAGCGGTTCTTTCCGAAGGCATAGGTGGCCCAGCCGCCCCGCGGGCGATACCAGATGTGATCGTAGACGACGCCGTCGTAAACGAGGGCGCCGGTCCACTGATACCAGCCGGCCTCCTCGTTGCAGCGCGCGTCCGGGATGGGATTGAACTGGCAATCCTCAATGTCCTCGTGTTTCGCAATGAGATGATAGACCGGCAGCGACTGCATCACCTCGGCCGGATACGTCACCACCTGAGCCTGGGCGGCATTCGCACTGCCGGGCCGGATCGCACCGCTCCAGGCAGGCACCGCGTCGTAGCAGAAGTAGGCGAAGTTGGGTTGCGGGTCGTCGTCGTAGGGCACCCTGACGAAGGCCCCGTCGCGGTCGCGGGCTGTGATGCGATAGCGCACCAGACGGCGGTGCGTCTGCACCTCGCCCGGCATCCGGACGGTGTACACATCGTCGCCGGCCTGCTCGTCGCCGGCGGTCCCGTCGTCCACCATGAGGACATCGACCCAGCCCCTGCTGTATTCGGGGTCCAGGAAACGCTGATTGTTGCCGTCGGAGTACTGATAACGGATGTAGTGGCCCGGATCGACAAGCTGGTATTGCAGGACCACCGCCGCCACACCATCGGGGTCAGTGATCGCGGCGGAGATCGTCACGGCCTGGCCGGAACGCGGCTGCTTCGGCGCGTGCCGGACCCGGCGGATATAGGGAGGAGCGTTGTCGAGCAGCACCCCGCGGTTTGCCGACGCCGGTGTCGGCGACGCCGACCGCCAACTGCCCGCGAGGTCGTTGTCCAGCAAAGGATTGACCAGTTGCATCGAGGCGCTGCCGTCGGATCGATCGCCCGGCAGAGGGTCCCCCACCGTGGGCCAGGGAAAGCCGAGCTGGTAATCAACCTCATCCACAACCATCCCATCGGCGTCACAGAGAACGACCCGTTCGCCCTCATTGGCGAGCTTGCCTGCAAACGGCCCGAACACCTTGTCTTCGGGGACATCGGCACGCCGGACGTTCCACTTGGCCAGGACGCGCAGAGGGTCCTGAGCCACCACAAGGTACTCGCCCGGCCCCAGCGTCACGCCCTCCGGAAAGACGTAGAGAATGCCGCTGACAAAGGACCAGTTGGAAAGGTCTGCCGCTCCGGGACCGCAGTTGAAGAGCTCGACGAACTCGACGGGCTCCGTCTTCACATCGGGGTCCGTGTGCAGTTCGTTGATGACCACCGTCGCGCTCGTCTGGCCCCAAGCTGTACGGACACAAAGCAACCAGAGCACAGCCGCCACGATCGGGAATCGCTGTGATTTGGTCACGTCCGTCCTCTTCCACGTTCAGTATCGTTCTGACAGGGATGGCCTGGTGCACTACCAGATCGCGTGTCGGCCCGGCGGCACCCGCATCCGTATCCGCATTGTCTATCTTAGCTTATTTTATGGCGTCGGGTCAAGGGCGCTGGTCCGAAAACATCGCTCCCGGCCCAGTGTGCCGGTTGCCGAACGACCGTCCCTATGATAGGATATCGGCGCATCAGGACCGGCCCTTGACCAGCCGCCGCTGTGCATGGCCCGGCGACGAACACTCACGGACGAATGGAGATGAATCATGAAGACACTCATCACGCTGACCGCCGTGTGCATTCTCATCGCGGGCTGCAAGACCAGCCAGGACCGCTCCCAAACGACCGGCGAGGCATGGAAGGCCGACGTCAAGCGGATCGTCCTCGTCACAGGAATCGACCATCCCGCCCACAACTGGCGACAGACCGCTCCCGCACTGGCCAAGGTCCTGCGGGCAGACCGGCGGCTGGACGTAACGGTAACGGAGGACCCTAACTTTCTTGCCTCAACACAGTTGCAGCAGTACGACGCCGTGGTCATTCACTTCATGGACTGGCAGGTTCCGGATCCCGGGCCGCAAGCCAGACTGGCCCTCCAACGGTTCGTCCGGTCGGGCCGCGGCATGATGATCGTCCATTTCGGCTGCGGCGCGTTCGAGGAGTGGGACGATTTCGTGCACATGGCCGGCCGCGTCTGGGACCCGAACATGCGGGCCCACGATCCGCACGGCGCATTCCAAGTGGCCATCGCCGACGGCGAGCACCCTATCACGAAGGGCCTGGAATCGTTCGAGACCACCGACGAGCTGTACACCTGCCTGGCGGGGGAGACACCGATTCACCTGCTGGCGACCGCCCGCTCGAAGGTTGACAACCTCGACTACCCGATGGCCTTCGTCCTCGAATACGGCAAAGGCAAGGTCTTCCACTGCGCCTTGGGCCACGACGTGGCCGCGATCGAGAATCCCGGCGCCGCCGAACTGTTCCGACGAGGCTGCGACTGGACCGCCGGCCTGGATCCCGTCCGCCAAGCCAGGTGAGAACACGCATACTTCGAGTGGAGCACATCACCTGAAGACCCGCCGGGTCTAACCCCTGCGCAAAGGCCAATCCCCAAGACCGGTATTCTCCGCCAGGACGACAAAAGCCCCGGCCAACTGACAACAAATTTACGTAGAATTACGTATACGACATAAGTCTATTATTAATAGTATTTTACGTCATCAATACCCCGGTCCGACAAAAATACAACGTTCAGATGGGCAAAATGGCGAGATCGCAATTGACAACCATCACAAAAACAGGTAATATGGGCTGTCATGGAGTCGCGCATCAAGGCAGGATAGGAGCCCAGGACATTGTATTTCCACAACCCTGGCAGGCGGCCAAGCCCGGTAAATTGACATCTCACGCGCCCGCCGGAGGAGGATGAAATGATGACAATGAAAGATATGGCAAGAAGCGGCTGGAGGCACGCGGCCATTGCTGTCTTCCTCGTTACTGCCCTGGTGTCAACGGCGCCGGCGGACATGTCCTACAGCGGAAGCCTCTCCACAGACGACGGCGGCCTCACCGGCTTTGGGGGCTGGGCATCTGGCGCAAGGCTCAGTTGGTCTGTGGACGACACGACCACCCAGGGCTACTGGCACTACTCGTATACTCTGAGCGTCACCAGCAAGGCCATCAGCCACATGATCATCGAGGTGTCGGAGACCTTCACAGCGGCGAGTCTCTTCAATCTGAGTTGGAGTGATTACGAGATCGGCACCTTTGTCGAAAACAATGGCAATCCAGGCATGGGCAGTTCATCCATGTTCGGGCTGAAGATCGACAAGACCTCTGGGACTTCCGTGACGATCTCCTTCGACTCGAATCGCGTTCCGGTCTGGGGTGACTTCTACGCCAAAGACGGGCAGGACAGTGGCGATTGGACTTATCTCTACAACTCGGGCTTGGGCTACGTGGACCCGCTCGCCGATCCACACAATGGTCCGCATTGGTCGACCGTCCAACTGCCTACTGGTGCGTCTACGAACATCGCCCACCTGCTTGTACCGGACAGCAAGGTGGTTCCGGCACCTGGGGCGGTGGTGCTGGGCAGCCTGGGGCTGGCGTTTGCCGGGTGGCTGCGAAGGCGAAAGATGATGTCGTAAGCCCAGGCTCACGATCTGCGTTTTTTGTGCAGGGCTGTGGACGTGTTCCACAGCCCTTTTTCTTGTCTGAGCCGGCGTCGACCAACTGTTGGCGAGCGGTGGCGGCACGGTATGACCTCTGTACCCTGGAAAAGAAACGCTCGGATTTCTTGCAACGTACCAGCGGATGTGGCATGATCTGCGGGAAGGTCGCCCGGCCCACAAAAGAGTGGTGGCCGCACGCGGACTGGAACGGATACCTTTGGTTGCTCAAGGACGGGTATGACAGCCTTCGCCGGAATCATCGACCCCGACCCGACCGCGAAACGGGTTTTTGCAGATGCCGTCAAACGGCATTTGGGCGGGCACCCTCTGGACGTATCGGATGAGAGACACATCGGGAACATGTGGTGCGTCTGGCACACGTGCCGGACGGCGCCGGTCTCCGTAGCTCAGTCGAATGAAACGACCGCCTATGTGCTCGGACACCTCGACGGAACCGACACGCACGTGCAAAGCCATGCTGAGCGGATCGCGACCCATTTCGAGAACCGAGGACTGAGCGGTCTGGCGTGTTACAGCGGCTTCTTTCTGGCGATCGTCGTCCATGGCAAAGACACGTTCATCTTCTGCGACCAACTCGGTTGGTTCCCCTGCTACTATGCGACGACAGGTCCCGCACTGGTCATAGGGACATCCTCGGACATCCCGGGGTTCCATCCTTCGATCTCCCGTCGTCTGAACAAGAAGGCGCTGGTCGCCCATCTGCTGTTCATGCATGAACTGCTGGGCGAATCGCTGTGGGAAGGCGTCCGTCGTCTCGGGGCCGGCGAGGTCCTGCACTTCGAAGAGGGTCGCCTGAGCCGCATCGCTGTCCAGCCCATCCCCATTTCGGATGACGGCTTCGGCCTGCCGGCCGCCGAGCAACTGGAGCGGGCCCACGAGGCCATGCTCGACGCCTTCCGAGAGTATCGCGGTCGCAACGTATCGCAGCTCTGTTCGGGCGGCCTCGACTCGCGGATCACCGCCGCCTATCTGGCCGAATCGCACGCCAACGTCCGGATGGTCTACACGCTCGGCGACCGGAGGGACAACGACTATCGCTGCGCCCATCGCGCGATCAACCTGCTGGGTCTGCCGCACCGGCGCCTGCCCGTTGACGTGACGCGGTTTCCGGAGTTCATGGAGCGTCAGATCACCGCCGAGCAACTGGCCAACGGAGTCAACGACCTGGGCTGGTGGTCCCTGCTGGATACGGTCGCAGGCGCGGATGTGCCGCTCGTCGCCGGATACGTCGGAGACGCCATCCCGGGGGGCAATCACATCGGCTTCGGGTTCGACGCCGACTGCCGGAGCTTCACGTTCGAACATCTGTACCGCATGAGCAACATGTGGGGCCTGCCCGAGCAAACCATCTGTGATCTGTTTCCGGGCGACCCGACCGCTCGCTGGATCGCCGAAATCAAGGATGAGTTGCGGGCTTTCTACGACGCGCTGCCCGGGCTGCCGTTCCAGAAGGTCTGGCAGTTCGACCTGCTCCACTGGGAGCGTTTTCACGCGGCCAGCCCCATGTACCGTATAGCGCACGCAGTCTGGCCTGCGGCTCCTCTGGCGTCCGGTCCCCTGCTGAGACTCGTCGGGTCCCTTCCGGCGTGCACAGTCATGGACCGACGACTGGAGGAAAACCTGCTGATCGCCCGCTTCCCCCGACTGGCCCGGATCCCCGTCGACACGACGTCGTCATATCCGCGGCAGTTGATCCCCTCGGCCGCGTATCACATCCGCGCCAGGATCGGCAACGCCGTCGGCCGGCGATGGCGACGGCTCTGGGATCGCGACAACCGCTACTACTATCGCCTCTACAACCTCAACAACGCCGGGTGGCGGCAACTGCGGGCGCAGTGCCATCAATCGTGTGGTAAGCTGTCCGATATCCTGGACGTTGACCGGCTCCGCGCCATCGTGCCCGGTCCTGACGTGTTGGTGCAGGACACAGGCACCCAGGCCCAGTCCGGCATCAAGAGCCTTCTGGCCTTCGTCTTGTGGTACAATCGTTACGCCGAGGGGCTGACCACGCCGGATCGAACCCGGCAGATGTCCCCATCGATCGTCCAGGAGGTTCCCCCTCGCCCCGTAACGATGCCCTCGTAGGCAGACGTTCACAGGCCGTCGAAAAGGGGCAGGTCCTCGTCAGAGGCTGTTGCGGCCGGCTCGGTCACGCCCAGGGCTGTGAGGCCGCGCGGCTCACTCGCCTTACGCAGCAGCCGGCGCATCTCGCGCAGCATCTTGGCGGTGTTCCATTGCCCGTATCGGCAAACCCAGTCCTTCTGGAGACGGGACAGAGTCTGGTACAGAATATGTCTTCGCTCTTCTGGCGACAGTCGTTTCATCAGGGCACTCCGAACGAGGGCGCAGGACTGTAGAATTTCCAGCCTTCGGCTATTACCCGCACATTCTATGGGCTTTGGGGATGGTCTTCAATCGCAGTCCTCCGAACAGACCTTCAGGGGGTGCACTGCGTGTTTGTAGGTAGATTCTATGCGGCCATGGGGTGGTTTCTCCAGAAGCTGTCCCATTCGCCGTTGAGCCAGGTGATCCGTAGGGCCAAAGTGGCCGACGAGCCGGGCCGGCTCC
>Ga0209407_1000312_pt1 | contig 66049 bp, 54 predicted proteins | sample AD_JPNHG3_MetaG_FD_184410 | JGI IMG/M metagenome (GOLD analysis project Ga0209407, IMG submission 184410) | Active sludge microbial communities of municipal wastewater-treating anaerobic digesters from Japan - AD_JPNHG3_MetaG (SPAdes) (version 2) | ecosystem: Engineered > Bioreactor > Anaerobic...
ACTTCCCGGGCATCCTGACCCGGAAGGCCGCACAGCAGGTAGACGCCGATTTCCCCGGACCGGTATCCCGCCTCCCGCAAGTACGCGACGGCCCGCCGCAGATCCTCCGACGTCACCTTTCCCCCGGTTGCCTGCTGCCGCTCGGCCGAGGCCGTCTCGAAGCCCAGGCGGATCGTGCGGAAGCCGGCGCGGAACATGAGCGAGGCGAGCCGGGGCGAGATCTCCCGTGCGTGCAGGCCGTTCGGACAGTGAAACCGGCACGCGAGCCCCCGCCGCAGGATCTCCTCGAGCATGGGGATGGCTCTCCGGGGCGCATCGACGAGCAGGGCATCGTCATAGAAGGCAAAATCGACGACGCCGCGGCACCGGTGCCAGTACTCGATCTCGTCGACCACCCGGACGGGGTCCCTCGTCCGAAAGGGGCCTCCGAGCAGCGTCGAGGCGCAGTAGGTGCATCGAAAGGGACATCCCCGCGACGTCAGGATGGGCACCGCGTCGAATCGCTCCGAGAGATCGAAGGCGGGATAGGGGTAGCTGTCGGGGTCCCCGACATCGACGTCGAATGCGACGGGGCAGCCGGCAACCGCACCCAGGGCACGGGGCAGGGTCGATTCCCCGGGGCCGGACAGAACGCAATCGGCCCCTGCATGAGCGCGGGCGTGCTCCCCGCACAGGGTCGCGTAGGTTCCGCCGAGGATCACCGGCACCCCGGGCCAGGCGGCGCGGACCTCCCGGACGGCCTCGATGACGCCGGGATACCAGTAGGTCATCAGGGAGCCGACAAGAACGGCGTCGGGGCGGGCGCAGGACGCGAGAAGCCGCCGAAACCGCACCGGTGTCATCCCGTAGCGCCGGTAGGGCTTCCTGATCCCCTGCAAGACCGCCGGCGCGGGGATCTTTTCGCTGCAGAACTTCCCTTCACCCCAGGCACCGCGCTTCGGGGGCCTCCGCAGGCCGTCGACGTCGGGATCGAGACAGTCGATCACCCGGACGCCGCACCCGGATGCGCGCAGCAGCGCGGCCAGGATGTAGAGACCCAGCGGCCTCACCCAGAAATCGTAGGCGGCAACGTCGTGAATCCAGGGGTTCACGAGCAGAACGTTCTTCTTCCCCATCCCGTCGTTCCATGCATGGCGCGTTCGGTCGTGCGCCCCCCCGCAGGCGAAGACGGGCGGTGGCGGCGCGGCCGGAGTATACCAGCGCCGTGAACCGCGGGCAAGTCCTGCAGGAGATTCCAGAAAAGGCTTGAAGGGCTGAGGGATAATTGCTAACATGCGGCCACGACCGACAGGGGGGTACCGAACGGCCGGAGCCTTCCGCCGTGCGGCCTTATGAAAGCCGTCATCCAGAGAGTCGACAGCGCCTCGGTGAGCGTCGGCGGGAGCGAGATCGCCCGCATCGGCGCGGGGCTCCTCGTCCTGCTCGGCGTCGAGAAAGGCGACGACGAAAGGGATGCCGATTTTCTCCTCGACAAGATCATCCACCTGCGCATCTTCGAGGACGGCGAGGGAAAGATGAATCATTCCCTGGCAGAGACGGCGGGGGAGCTTCTCGTCGTGTCGCAGTTTACCCTGCTGGCGGACTGCCGCAAGGGCCGAAGGCCTTCCTTTACGGATGCCGCGGACCCCGCGCAGGCCGAGAAGCTCTACCGGTACATGCTCACCCGGGCCGGGGAGAAGATCCCGCGCGTCGCCGCGGGGCAGTTCCAGGCCATGATGAAGGTCGGGCTCGTCAACGACGGGCCCGTGACGATTCTGCTGGACAGCCGGCGATGAGGGACGGGAATCCATGAAAATCAGGGCAGAAGAGCTCCCCCCGAGCTACATCCGGATCGACAAGGAGGGCGGCTGGCACTACAAGGGCAACGAGATGTTCCGCAAGGACATCGTGAAGCTCTTCTACGAGAATCTCAAGCGGGACGATGCGGGACGCTACTACATCGAGCTCGAGAACGACCTCGCCTCCCTCGAGGTGGAGGACACGGCCTACGTCGTAAAGGCCGTCTACCGTCTCGGCTCGCCCGAGGAGGGCAACGAGCGCATTGCCGTCCTGCTCAACGACGAGACCCTGGATGAGATCGACTGCTCGACGCTCTGCATCAGCCGGGACAACGTCCTGTACTGCTCGGTGAAGCCCGAGGGACACCCGGCCCGATTCCTGCGTTCGAGCTACTACCAGATCGCCGATGCGTTCGAATACGACGAGTCCCGTGATTCCTACTATCTTCCCCTGAACGGCAAGCGGTACTACATTCAGCAGCGCGACGGCGCCTGAGCGGCGCGGCGCGCATCCGGTACCCCCGCAGAGCGACTGACCGATTGGAGGCATGCATGCTGGAAACGGATATCAAAATGGCCCTGACCTTCGATGATCTTCTGCTCGTCCCGGCGGAATCCACGATCCTGCCCAAGGACGTGGACACGAGGACGAACCTCACGAACACGATCGTGATGAACATCCCCATCGTCAGCGCCGCCATGGACACCGTGACGGAGTCCCAGACCGCCATCTGCATGGCCCGCGAGGGCGGCATCGGCATCATCCATCGCAACATGAGCATCGAGCGGCAGGCACTCGAGGTCGACAAGGTCAAGAAGTCCGAGAGCGGCATGATCGTGGACCCCATCACGATCGGGCCCGAGCAGAAGGTGAAGGACGCCCTCGAACTCATGAGCCGCTACAAGATCTCCGGGGTCCCCGTCGTCCAGGGCCGCCGCCTCGTGGGGATTTTGACCAACCGCGACCTGCGTTTCGAGACCAACCTCGAGCAGCCCGTCTCCAGCGTCATGACGAAGGACCGGCTCGTCACCGTGTCCCAGAACATCAGCCTCGAGGACTCGAAGAAGCTCCTCCACAAGCACCGCATCGAGAAGCTGCTCGTCGTCGACGATGACTTCTGCCTCAAGGGCCTCATCACGATCAAGGACATCGAGAAGATCCAGAAGTACCCCAATGCCTGCAAGGACCAGCTCGGTCGCCTGCGGGTCGGCGGCGCCGTGGGGATCACCGACCGGGAGGCCCGGGTCCAGGCCCTCCTGGCGGCGGGCTGCGACGTGATCTGCATCGACACCTCGCACGGGCACTCCAAGGGCGTCCTTGACGCCGTCCGCGACACGAAGAAAAACTTCCCCGGCTGCGAACTGATCGCCGGCAACGTGGCAACCTTCGAAGGCGCCGAAGCGCTCATCAACGCCGGGGTCGACGCCGTGAAGGTCGGCGTGGGGCCGGGCTCCATCTGCACGACCCGCATCGTCGCCGGGATCGGCGTCCCCCAGATGACGGCCGTCATGGAATGCGCACGGGCGTCGAAAAAACACGGCATCCCCATCATTGCCGACGGCGGGATCAAGTACTCCGGCGACATCACCAAGGCCCTCGGGGCAGGGGCGCACGCCGTGATGATCGGGGGGCTCTTCGCCGGCACCGAGGAAAGCCCCGGCGAGACGGTCCTGTTCCAGGGCCGGAGCTACAAAGTCTACCGGGGCATGGGCTCGCTCGAGGCCATGAAGGAAGGCAGCCGCGACCGCTACATGCAGGACGATATCGAGAGTTCCCTGAAGCTCGTACCGGAGGGCATCGAGGGCAGGGTGCCCTTCCGCGGGTCGCTTTCGAACAGCATCTACCAGCTCATGGGCGGCCTGAAGGCCGGTATGGGCTACGTGGGCTGCCGCAGCATCGAGGAGCTGAGACAGAGGGCCCGCTTCGTGCGGATCACGCCGTCGGGCCTCCGCGAAAGCCACGTGCATGATGTGATCATTACGAAGGAAGCGCCCAACTATCGCATCGACTGAGCCCGCGAAAACGATTTGTTTAACCGGCTTTTTCATCCATATCCATTTTCTGCATCCGGCACGTAGGACTTCATGAAGCACGTCGATTTCGTCCATCTGCACCTCCACACCCAATACAGCCTCCTGGACGGTACCATCCGTCTCGGGGACCTGTTCAAAAAGGCCAAGGAATTCCGGATGCCCGCCGTGGCCATCACCGACCACGGCAACATGTACGGCGCGGTCGATTTCTACCAGCAGGCCTACAAGGCGGGGATCAAGCCCATCATCGGCTGCGAGCTCTACGTGGCCCCGAGGAGCCGTTTCGACAAATCCTCGGAGGGCCCGGGGGAGACGGCCCGCCATCTCATCGTCCTGGTCAAGAACCTCCAGGGCTATCGCAACCTGATGAAGCTGACCTCGACGGGTTTCCTGGAAGGCTTCTACTACCGGCCGAGGATCGACAGGGAACTGCTGGCCGCTCACAGCGAGGGGCTCATCGCCACAAGCGCATGCCTGCACGGCGAAGTTGCGCACTGGATCCTCAAGGGGGACATGGAAAAGGCCAGAGAGACGGCCCGCGAGTACCGAGAGATCTTCGGCGAGGGCAATTACTACCTGGAGATGATGGAGAACGGCATCGCCGAGCAGGCGGTCGTAAACGAAAAGCTGATGGAAATCTCGAAGGCCTTGTCCATTCCGCTCGTGGCAACCAACGACTGCCACTACCTCGAGCGCGCCGACCACGAGGCCCACGAGGTCCTGCTGTGCATCCAGACGGGCAAGACCATGGAAGACCCCGGTCGGATGCGCTTCGCAACGGACGCCTTCTATCTCAAGTCGCCCGACGAGATGAAGCAGCTCTTCTCGTACTGCCCCGAGGCCATCGCGAACACGATGGCGATCGCCGAGAAGTGCAACCTTTCCCTCGATTTCAAACAGGTATACCTGCCGCATTTCGAGATCGGCCAGGGCAAGTCCCTGGACGAGCACCTCGAGGAAATGGCCAGGAGCGGGCTCGAGAGGCTCATGCCGAAGATCCTGAAGGACCGGGACCCGTCGCTGCGGCAGAAATACGAAAAGCGCCTGGACCGGGAGCTCGACATCATCCGGTCCATGGGCTTCGCCGGATATTTCCTCATCGTCTCGGACTTCATCAACTACGCGAAAAGCCGCAACATTCCGGTAGGTCCCGGGCGCGGGTCCGCGGCTGGCAGCCTGGTGGCCTACGCCATCGGGATCACCGAGATCGACCCCATCCGCTACGGCCTGTTCTTCGAGCGCTTCCTCAACCCGGACCGCAAGAGCATGCCCGATATCGACACCGATTTCTGCATGGAGGGCCGTGACGAGGTCATCCGCTACGTTTCGGAGAAGTACGGCAACGACCGCGTGGCGCAGATCATCACCTTCGGGAAGATGCAGGCCAAGGCCGTCATCCGAGACGTGGGCCGGGCCCTCAACATGCCTTATGGCGAGGTGGACCGCATCGCCAAACTGGTGCCCAACGTCCTCAACATCACCCTCGAGGAGGCCATCAAGCAGGAGCCCCGCCTTCAGGAAGAACAGAAGAAGAACGAGAAGGTCCGCCGCCTGCTCGCCCTGTCGCGCTCCCTGGAGGGCCTCAACCGCCACTCCTCGACCCATGCGGCGGGTGTCGTCATCTCGGACAAACCGCTCGTCGAGCGTGTGCCCCTCTGCAAGAGCTCCAACGAAGACATCGTGACCCAGTTCTCGATGAACGATCTCTCGGCGGCGGGACTCACGAAGTTCGACTTCCTCGGACTCAAGACGCTCACGGTGATCCGCGACGCACTGAAGTTCATCGAGGAGGGCAGGGGCATCCACCTGGATATCTCCGACATCCCGCTCGATGACCGCAAGACCTTCCAGCTTCTTTCCAAGGGGGAGACCGACGGCGTCTTTCAGCTGGAGAGCCGCGGCATGAAGGAGATCCTCGTGGGACTGAAGCCGGACTGCTTCGAGGACATCATCGCGCTCATCGCCCTGTACCGGCCCGGCCCCCTGAAGAGCGGGATGGTGCAGGAGTTCATCGCCCGCAAGCAGGGCAAGACGAAGAGCACCTACGAGGTGCCCCAGCTCGAACCGATCCTGAAGGAGACCTACGGGGTCATCCTCTACCAGGAACAGGTCATGCAGATCGCCAGCGCCCTGGCGAACTACACCATGGGCGAGGCCGATACCTTCCGAAAGGCCATGAGCAAGAAGAACTCGGCCGAGATGGAGAAGGAGAAGCCGAAATTCCTCGCCGGGGCGATCAAGAACAGGATCCCCGAGGCCAAGGCCAAGAAGATCTTTGACCAGATGGAGACCTTCGCCGGCTACGGGTTCAACAAGTCCCACAGCGCGGCCTATGCGATGATCTCCTACCAGACGGCCTACCTCAAGGCACACTACCCCGTGGAGTTCATGGCGGCACTGCTGACCAGCGAAAAAGGGAACCGCGACAAGGTCATCAAGCACATCAGCGTCTGCAAGGAGATGGGGATCAACGTTCTGCCTCCCGACATCAACCAGTCGGCCCTCGATTTCAGCGTCGATGCGGGGAATATCCGATTCGGGCTGGCCGCCGTGAAAAATGTCGGAGAAAGCGCAATCGAATCCATCATTGAATCAAGGGATAAGGAAGGACACTTCAAGTCATTTCTTGATTTCTGCTCCCGCGTCGATCTCAGGAAGATCAACAAGCGGGTCGTCGAGAGCCTCATCAAATGCGGGGCCTTCGATTCTCTGCAGTACGGCAGACGCCAGCTGATGGAGGGCTTCGAACGGGTGATGGACGCGGGCCAGAGGCTTCAAGATCAGAAACGGAGCGACCAGGTCGGCCTGTTCGACGGTCCCGAAAACGCGGACGCAGGGCCGGCGATTTCCGAAAGAGACCTGCTTCCCGCCGTGGAGGAGTGGGACCATGGAGACGCTCTCTTCAACGAAAAGGAGACTCTCGGTTTCTACATCACGGGCCATCCGCTGCTGCGTTACGCGGAGAAGCTCAAGCTCATCACAAATGCCGACTCCGAGCGCATCGCCGAGATGCACGACAAGGACAATGTCACCGTGGCCGGGATCGTGAGCCACAAGCGCGAGGTCCCCACCCGGAAGAAGGACACCATGGCCTACGTGACCATCGAGGACCTCAAGGGCTCCTACACGGCGATCGTTTTCGCCGATACATACCGTAATTACAGGGAGTTAATCGATTCGGACGAGCCCCTTCTCTTCAAGGGAACCCTCGATGTGACCGAGGAGAGCAGCCGCCTGATTGTCTCTGAAGTTCACCGGCTGGCGGAGTACAACGGGGTCAGCTTCAACGCCATCCACGTCACCTTCGATGCCGCAAGGATGCAAGACAATCACATCGATCTGCTTCGCGAAATCTGCCGCCGGCACCCCGGCAAGCACGATTGCTACCTGCATGTCCTGCTTCCGAACCAGAGCGAGACGGTGGTGTACCTGGGCAGCGCGTCGAGAATCAACATCTCGGAGCCCCTGAAAGAGGAGGTGGAGCGTCTCCTTGGTCCCGGAACGACACGTTTTTACTGAACAAATGCAGTACCCAGGGGCCGATATCAGCGTTAAAAGAGACAATTGCATGGTGCAGCCTTGCCCCCGTATGTCGAAAGAACCTATCGAGAGATTTCAACCAGTCGTCATTATTCGCGTTTTTCCGTAAAAGTCAGCGAAACGGATCTCTATATTCTCGCCGATTCCGATCTCACCGCGCTTGCCTGCGAGTCGGTGCACCTGTATCGCTCCCAGCTCGAGGAATACATCCGGATCCGGCCTGAATTTCGGTCCTCACTCGTCCCGTTGAGCCGTGACGCACTCGCCCCAGGCATCGTCAAGACGATGCTCGATGCATCCCTGCGGTCCGGTGTCGGCCCCATGGCCTCCGTGGCCGGAGCCATCGCAGAGTACGTGGGGAGGCGACTGCTGGAGAAAAGTGCGAATGTAGTGGTCGAGAATGGAGGTGATATCTTCCTGCATGTAACAGAGGAAATCTCGGTCGGAATCTTTGCCGGCGCATCGGCTCTGAGCGGACGGCTTGCCCTGAAGGTCCGTGCCGATCAGACGCCCCTCGGAATCTGCACGTCGTCCGGCACCGTGGGGCACTCCCTGAGCTTCGGCAGTGCCGATGCGGTCTGCATCAAATCGACATCGGCGGCACTGGCCGACGCCGCGGCAACGGCGACAGGCAACGTCGTCAAGGACAGAAGGGATGTACGGAAAGGACTTTCAAAGGCCATGTCCATCGAGGGAGTTCTCGGTGTCCTCATCGTGATAGGGGATATCCTGGCTGTCCAAGGCGACATGGAGATTGTCAGGGCTTGAAGGCAGAAATATTCGACTACAAGCAAAGTTTACATAACATATCTTATCAGACATATTGGTTGACCGCTCATCGGCGAGATAAGAGACGTGGACTCGCAGGTCACCCTCCGGTCGCCCTGCCTGGCGGCATGCCGGGATCGCAGCGATCGAACGTGAGACGATGGTTGAATTCATCTACTCATTGCATTGAATATGAACAAATAATTTATTTTGCGAGATCCTATCCTTCACCTTTCACCGCATTTCGCATGATTGAACTTTTTCAATATTTAAAATGACTTATGATTATAATATTAACCGATATCTTCATGATAATGAGAGATTGATTGATAATATAACAGCAAGTAATCGTATATTAAATACTTTTTAGATTGAATGCAAAGATCGAAACCGGTCTCGTGATATTGATACAGGGGGATCAAGGGATGGAGGGATTCGTCTCAGGTCCGGGATTTTCTGCAGAACAATCGGGATTGACCTTAAAGGCCCTCTTCGGCGAGCTTTTTGATCAGCTCGGTCTGCCTGGCGTTGAGCTTTCTTGGGACATCGACAAAGATGCGTACGTACTGGTCCCCCCTCCCTTCGCCTTTCAGATGGGGAACCCCGAAGCCCTTCATGCGGATCTTGGTGTTGCTCTGGGTCCCGGGGGGAACCTTCATTCTCTTGGGCGTGCCGCCCAGGGTGGGCACCTCGATCGTCGTTCCCAGGCAGGCCTGGGAGAAGCTGACGGTTTTCTCCACGTACAGGTCGTCGCCGTCACGCGAGAAAATGGGATGCGGGAGCACCTGGATGTTGAGGTACAGATCCCCGGCGGGTCCCCCGTATGGCGACCGGAGCCCCTTGCCGGCGAGGCGCAGTTTCTTGCCGGAGGAAATCCCGGCAGGAATCTTCACGCTGACCTCCTCGGTGATGTCGCCCTTTCTCAAGGAGAGCTTCTTTTCGGTCCCGAGGACAGATTCTTCCAATGTAATCGATAGGTTATACTCGATATCCTGGTCTCTGGAAGGGGCCGGCTCCCTTTGCCCGTAGGCCTGTTCCGCTAAGATGTCTCCGAAGGGGTCCGCACGGCGCTGCGTGTAAACGCGCCTCTTCCCGCCCTGGCCCCCCGTGCCGCCGAACCAGGTGAACTCCCCCCCGAGATTCCCGAAGCCGAACCCTCGCAGGATGTCGTTGATGTCGAAGTTGCGGAAGATGTCTTCCTGGGAAAACTTCTGCCGGAAGGCGTCTGTTCCGAACTCATCGTATTGTTTACGTTTTTCAGGGTCGCTGAGAACGGCGTAGGCCTCGCTGATCTCCTTGAACTTCTCTTCGGCCCGCTTCTTGTCGGTCGGGTTGCGGTCGGGATGGTGCTTCAAGGCGAGTTTTCGGTACGCTTTTTTGATGTCCTCGATGCTGGCACCCTTGTCCAGGCCAAGGACTTTGTAGTAATCGTCGGCCATGCTCTCTCTTCGCGCCTGTGGGTTTGCAGTACGCCACTAAGTTAGGGATCGATCCGCGTCCCGTCAATAGCCCGTCGGCCCGTCGATCAGGCGGCACGCCCCAGGTCGAAGGCCCTGAGATTCGCCTCGACGATCTTTTCCGGCAGCATCTCCGTGAGGACCCGCTTCCAGTCGCCGGCGTCGACTTCGGGGATGAAACGGGAAACGGCGCCCAGCATGACGGTGTTGACGGCCCTGCGGTTTCCGGCCTTCGCGGCGAGTTCGGGGCCGCCCACCACTTTCACGTTTTCCGCACCGAAGCGGGCCCGCAGGCTCTCGTAGATGTCCTTGGGGTAATCCGCCTCGCCGAGGTTGACCGAGGGCGGATAGATCTCCTCGTCGTTCACGAGCACGATCCCGCCCGGTTTGAGATAATCGAGGTACCGGAGCGATTCGAGTTTCTCGAAGGAAACGATGATGTCGACGTCCCCCCGTTTGGCAAGGGGCGAGTACACCTTCCGGCCGTACCGGACGTGACTCGTGACGCAGCCGCCGCGCTGGGCCATGCCGTGCACCTCGCTCTTCTTCACGTCGTGGCCCTTCCCCATCATGACCTTGCAGATGATATCGCTCGCCAGCAGGATCCCCTGTCCCCCGACACCGGCCAGAAGCAGGCTCTTCACCCTGTTTTCCATGTTTCTACGCACCCTCCCGCATGATCGCTTCCTGCCGGCAGAGCTGCGCGCAGAGGCTGCAGCCCGTGCACAGGTTCGCGTCGATCACGGCGATCCCCTTCTGTTTTTTGCGCTCCGGTCTCGGGGGCATGCCCGACTTCTCGAAGTCCTTCCAGGAAATGGCCGGACAGCCGCAGCTCAGACAGACCTTGCACCCGATGCACAGGTCGGGGTCCGTGAAAAAGGGCTTGGCCCGGTCGGCCTTCTTGCTCATCAACAGCACGCAGGGAGACCGGGAGATGATCAGCGAGGGCCCGTCCTTCGCGAGCTCACGCTTCAGCACCTCCGTCGTGTTCTTGTACTGCAGCGGGTCGATGACCTCGACGCTGTCGATGCCCAGGACCTTTCCCAGGGACGCAAAATCGAGTTCCCGGGTCTTCTCCCCCTGCAGGGTGTACCCCGTCGCGGGGTGCTCCTGCATGCCCGTCATCGCCGTCGTTCGGTTGTCGGCGATGATGAAGACGGCGTCGCTGCGGTTGTAGGCCGCGTTGAGCAGCGTCGTGATCCCCGAGTGGATGAAGGTCGAATCGCCGATGACGCCGACGACCTTCCCCTTCCCTTTCGGCCCCAGCGCCTTGCTCATCCCGTGGGCGATCCCGATGCTCGCGCCCATACAGATGCAGCTGTCCATCGCCGACAGGGGCTTCATGTAGGAGAGGGTGTAGCAGCCGATATCGCCCGAAACGAAGGCCTTGGTCTTGCCCAGGGCGTAGAACAGCGCCCGGTGCGGGCAGCCGGGGCACAGGTTCGGCGGCCGCGGCGGGATGGCCGGCGGCGTGACGGCCGGGGCGGTCGATCTGCCGGTCACGCCCTTCTCGATCACGCCGGGGTCGAACTCGTTGGTGTAGGGGAAAACGGCCTTGCCGGACACCTCGATCCCCATGGCCCTCACCTGCTCCTCGATGAAGGGGTCGAGCTCCTCGACGACGTAGAGCGTCTTCACCCTCGAGGCGAAGTCCCGGATCATCTTCTCGGGCAGGGGGTGCACCAGGCCGAGTTTCAGGTAGGAGTACTCCGGGAAGGCATCCCTGGCGTAGTTGTAGGGCATGCCCGCCGTGATGATGCCCACCTCGGGGGAGCCCATCTCCACCCGGTTGCCCGGGAAGGTCTCCGCCCACTCGCGGAGGGCCTGCATGCGCGTTTCCACCTCGACGCGCCGGGCTCGCGCGTTGACGGGGACCATGACGTACTTGAGGGGCAGGTGACGGATGTCCGTCCGGTCCGCGACGGGCGACCGCTCTTCGGTCCGGACGACGCTCTTGGAGTGGGACACGCGGGTCGTCGTGCGCAGGAAGACGGGCGTGTCGAATCGCTCGGAGAGCTCGAAGGCGAGCTTGATGAAGTCCTTGGCCTCCTGGCTGTCGGCGGGCTCCAGCATGGGGATCTTGGCGAACTTGGCGTAGTTGCGGTTGTCCTGCTCGTTCTGCGAGCTGTGCAGCGAGGGGTCGTCGGCCGTGATGATCACGAGCGCCCCGTTGGTTCCCGTGTAACTGACGGTGAACAGGGGGTCTGCCGCCACGTTGACGCCCACGTGCTTCATCACCGCCATGGCCCGCGCCCCCGCGAAGGCGGCCCCGATGGCCACCTCGAGCCCCACCTTCTCGTTGGGCGACCACTCGGCGTAGACCCCCCTGTACTGGGCGAAGGCCTCCAGGATCTCCGTGCTCGGCGTCCCGGGGTACCCTGCGCCGAAGGTGGCGCCGCACTCCCACGCGCCCCGTGCGATCGCTTCGTTTCCCGACATCAGTTCCAGCATCGTTCTTCTCCGTCTCCGTCTATCCCAGCTGCGCGATCTTGCGTTTCAGGAGGGTCGTGGCCGCGGGGTCCTTGGTCTTCTCCAGCGCCTTCCTGTAGTAGTCCAGCGCCTTGCCGCGGTCGTTCATCTCCTCGTGGATTCGCGCGATGTTCCGGTAGCTGATCCCCTCGTGCACGGCCCCCGGGTTCATCGAGGCGACCCTGCCGAAGGCCTCGAGGGCCTTCTCGTACTCCTTTTTCGCCTCGTGGGCGTAACCGATCCCGAACCAGGCGTAGATCGCCCGGATGTCCTTGGCCCCCGCCCGGTCGAGAAAGTCCCGATAGACCTGGATGGACCGGTCATAGTCCCCCGAGCTGAAGTAGAGGCTTCCCAGCTCGTATCGGGCGCTCTGGGCGGCATCGGTCGAGGGGTACTTCTCGACGACCTCCGCCAGCGCCTTGACGGCCTCGGGGCCGGCCGTTCCCGTGCCCATGGGGTCTGCCTTCATCGCCCGGATGCGCGCATCGAAATACAGCCTGGCCGCATCGCTTTCCTGGGAAGAGGCGTAGAAGAAATACCCCCCGCCCAGGACCATCGCGAGGACGATCGCCCCGCCGGCGGCGAAGAGCATTCGCCGATTCCGGGCGGCAAAGGCAATGACCCTTCCCATGGCCTCCTGAAAGGCATCGGGCTGTTCCAGGTCCTTCTTGTCGAGTTTGGCTGCTACCATGATCCCGTTCTCCGGTGTCGATCAAAAAATGATCGGGCGTCCGCCCGACGTGCTGCTCTCCGAACCGTCCCGTACCGCCCGGCTCATCCGCCGGGCCGCCCGGCCTGCATCGCCCTGAAGATCTCCCCCACCTGCGCCGGGGGCCGCACGATCTTTCCCTCCCGGCTCAGAAAGGCATGGAGCGTGGAGCCCTCCGCGAGCAGCCGCTGTCTGCTTTCGTCCCAGATCTCGTAGGCGAACTTCACGCTGGCGCGCCGGAAGTACTCGACGCGGGTCTCGACGAGGACGATGTCGTCGTAGCGCGCCGGGTAGAGATAGTGGCACGCAAGCTCCGTGAGAGGGAGGAAGAACCCCTCCTTCTCCATCTCGCTGTACACGAGCCCCGCTTCCCGCATGAGCTCCGTGCGGCCGATCTCGAACCAGCGGATGTAGTTCGTGTGGTAGACGATCCCCATCGCGTCGGTGTCGGCGTAGATGACCCGGATCTTAACGGCGCCTGTCTTCAATGAACCGTCTCCAGTCGCCGATGAACCCCTCCATCAGCTGCCATCCCGGGGTCACGACGAGCCCCCCCCGCCGGGCCGCTTCCTCTCCGTACCCCTCGGCTCCCCGCACGTTGTCGTCCCGCCGGGAGCACAGGACGGCAAAGGGGCTCGGCTCGGCCGTGTGGGTCCTCTTCGCGATCGGCGTGGGGTGGTCGCTCAGCACGAGGACGCGGTAATCGCCGTGACGCCCGATCCCCCCGAGCACGGTGCCCACCACCTTGCCGTCGAACTCCTCGATGGCCTTCACCTTCCCCTCGAGGTTTCCCTCGTGCCCCATCTCGTCGGGGGCCTCCACGTGGACGAAGACGAAGTCCTTTTCCCCGAGCGCCTCTAGGGCCTTGCGGGCCTTCCCGACGTAGTCCGTGTCGATGTAGCCCGTGGCCCCCGGCACCTTGAGGATCTCGAGGCCCGCGTAGACCCCGAGGCCGTTGAGGAGATCCACGGCCGAGATCATGCCCCCGCTGAGGCCGTACTTCACCGACAGGGGCTCCATGGCGGGCTTGCCGCCCTGCCCCCAGAGCCAGACGGAGGTCGCCTGCCTCTTCCCCAGGCCGGCCCGCCTGCGGTTGACGGGATGGTCTTTCAGGATCGCCCGGGAGCGCAGCATGACGCCGAGCACGTCTTCGGCGCCCTTGCCCTTCGGGAGCCATGCCGTCGTCGGCTGTCCCGTGATGTCGTGGGGGGGCGTGGTTTCCACCTCGGGCCCCCCGCCCTTCCAGACGAGCAGGTGGCGATATCCCACGCCGGGGTGGAATTTCAGCGTCGCCGTCCCCATTGCGCGGTCGAGGTCCCGGATGATCTCCCGGGCCTCGTCGGAGGGGATGTGCCCCGCCGTGAAGTCCACCATGACGGGGTCGGGCCCCTCACCGAGGGTGACGAGGTTGCAGCGGAAGGCCAGGTCCCCCGGCTCCAGCTGCACCCCCATGCTGGCCGCCTCGAGCGGGCCGCGTCCCGTGTAGCAGACCGCGGGGTCGTAGCCGAGCACGGAGAGGATGGCCACGTCGCTACCCGGCTTCATGCCCCCCGGGACCGTGTCGATCAGGCCGAGGGTCCCCTCGCGGGCGATCCGGTCCATGTGCGGGGTCTTCGCATAGGCCAGCGGGGTCTTCCCGCCCAGACTCTCGACGGGCCAGTCGGCCATGCCGTCGCCGAGCAACACCACGTATTTCATTTCAGCCTGTCGTCCTCGATGCGGATCCGCACCGTCTTGCCCTTCAGCACGGCCAGTCGGTCGATCTCCTTCAGGGCGATTCGCACGTCCCTCTCACGGGATTCGTGCGTCGTCATGACCACGGGCACTGCCCCCGTCCTGTCGGTCGCCCTGCCCTTCTGGATGACGGCGGCGATGCTGATGTTGTGCTTCCCGAGGATCCCGGAGATCTTCGACAGCACGCCGGGCCGGTCCAGGGCGGAGAACCGGAAGTAGTAGTTGGTCACGATCTCTTCCATGGGCATCAGGGCGATCTCCTCGATCCCGTCCTCCGAGAGCGAGCGCGACGGGACACGCCGGGCAATCCCCTTCTGGAGGTCCCGCGCGATGTCGATCAGGTCGGCCACGACGGCGCTCGCCGTCGGCATCATCCCCGACCCCTGGCCGTAGAGGAATACGGACCCCGAGGCGTCGCCGCGGATGTGCAGGGCGTTGTAGTTGCCGTTGACGCTCGCCAGCAGGTGATCGAAGGGGATCATGGTGGGGTGGATCCTGGCCTCGACGGCATCGCCGCGCTCGATCGCGATGGCCAGCAGCTTGATCCTGTAGCCCAGTTCCCGGGCGAACTCGATGTCCTGCTGGCTCACCCCCGTGATGCCCTCCCGGTAGATGTCTGCGAGGTTCACCCGCTTGCCGTACGACAGGGAGAGCACGATGCCCAGCTTGTGCGCCGTGTCGATCCCCTCCACGTCGAAGGTGGGGTCGGCCTCGGCGAAACCGAGTGCCTGCGCCTCCCGGAGCACCATCTTGTAGTTCTTGCCCTCGTCGCTCATCTTGGTGAGGATGAAGTTCGTGGTCCCGTTGAGGATGCTGAAGATGGAACGGATCCGGTTGGCCGCCAGGCTCTCGCGCAGGGTCTTGATGACGGGGATCGTGCCCCCGACGCTGGCCTCGAAGCCGATGTTGACGCCGCGCTGCTCGGCGGCCCTGAAGATCTCGTCGCCGTAGGTGGCCAGCAGGGCCTTGTTGGCCGTCACCACGTGCTTGCCCTGGCGGATGGCCTCGAGGATGAAGCTCTTCGCCGGTTCATACCCCCCGACCAGCTCGATGACGATCGAGATCTCCGGGTCGTTGAGGATGGCCCGGGCGTCGCGGGTCAGGATCTTTCGGTCCACCGCCACCGGGCGGGGCGTTTTCAGATCGAGATCGGCGATCTTCCGGATGACGATCCTCGCCCCGAGACGCTTCTCGATCAGGCCGCCGTTTTCCGCGAGAAGCTTCACGGTTCCCGAGCCGATGTTGCCGAAGCCGATCAGGCCGGCCTGGATGGTCTTCATGGCGCTGGCTCCCGTTTGCACAGACTGCGGCGAGGGCCGCCGTGCAGGACGTTCGAAGGCTCCGATTATAGTGAAAATCGTTGACTTGTCAAAAGAAATCCAAGGCGGGCGTCAGCCCGTCCGTGCCAGATCGAGACGGCTCTCCCACCTCCACAGGAGGACTTCCCGCAGCAGCGCGTGCTCCGGCCTCTGGAGGCGGGGGTCTTTCTGCACCAGCGCGAAGGCCTCCGTGCGCGCATCGCCCAGCAGCCTGCCGTCGCGCAGGATGTCGGCCACGCGGAAATCGGGAATGCCGGATTGGCGCGTCCCCATCATCTCCCCGGGACCCCGGATCTCCAGATCCGCCTCCGCGATCCGAAAGCCGTCCTGGGTCTGCTCCATGATGCCGAGGCGCTTGCGCGCGTTCTCGGATCCCCGGGAGCCGGTCATCAGGATGCAGTAGGAAGGAATGTCGCTGCGGCCCACCCGCCCCCGGAGCTGGTGGAGCTGGGCGAGGCCGAACCGCTCGGCGTGCTCGATCACCATGAGCGAGGCCTGGGGGATGTCGATGCCCACCTCGATCACGGTGGTGGCCACCAGGATGTCGAGCGCACGGCCGTTGAAGGCCTGCATGATCCGCTCTTTTTCCGGCCCCTTCATCCGGCCGTGGATCAGCCCGACGCGGAACTCCGGGAACACCTCCCGCTGCAGGTGTTCGGCCATGCGGGTGGCGTCCTTGAGATCGAGGGCCTCCGACTCCGTGACGAGGGGGTAGACGATGAAGACCTGGTTGGACTTCGCGATCTCCTTCCGGATGATCTCGTAGACGCGGGGTCGCTCCCGCTCGTAGAAGACCTTCGTCCGGACGGGCTTCTTCCCCGGGGGCATCTCGTCGATGACCGAGATGTCCAGGTCCCCGTAGACGGTCATCGCGAGCGTTCGGGGGATGGGGGTCGCCGTCATGACCAGCACGTCGGGGTTGGCGCCCTTGGCGCGCAGGGCGGCGCGCTGCACGACGCCGAAACGGTGCTGCTCGTCGACGACCACGAGTCCGAGCTTCCGGAAGTCCACCCCTTCCTGAATGAGGGCGTGGGTCCCCACGACGATGTGGACCTCGCCCGCCTCGATCCGCCGCGCGATCTCCTTCTTTTCCGGGCTGCGCATGCCGCCCAGCAGCAGGGCCGCCTTCAGGCCCAGCGACTCCGCCCACCGCCCGACGTTGCGGTGGTGCTGCTCCGCGAGGATCTCCGTCGGGGCCATGAGGGCCGCCTGGTAGCCGTTCTCGCAGGCCGTCAGCATGGCCGCCATGGAGACGACGGTCTTGCCGCTGCCCACGTCGCCCTGCAGGAGGCGGTGCATCGGCGACGGCCGCGCCATGTCCCCGTGGATCTCCGCGATCACGCGGCTCTGTGCCGCCGTGAGCCCGAAGGGCAGGATGGACAGGAACCGGCCCGTCAGTTCCCCCCCCGTCTCGAAGGCGATCCCCTCGTCGAGGACGTTTCCCGCGTGCTTCAGGGCCATGGCGAGCTCGAAATAGAACAGCTCGTCGAAGATGAGCCGGCGATGGCCGTCGGAACGCATGGCGTTGAGGCGGTTCATGTCCTCCTCCGGGCCGGGGAAATGCACGGCGCGGACGGCCTCGATGATGTCGATCAGGCCCTGCCGCTCGCAGATCTCCCGCGGGATCGGCCCCGGCATGTAGCGGGCGTAGTCCTCGACGGCGTGCAGGAGAATCCGGCGCAGGTGCTTCTGCCCGAGACCCTCCGTCTCGGAGTAGATCGGGACGATCCGCTTGAAGTGCAGATGGCCCTCCTCCCCCTCCTCGAGGATCTCGTAATCGGGGTGGATCATCTCGGGCTCGAACCGGTAGATCCGCATCTCGCCGGTCAGGATGACCCGGCACCCCGGCTTGAAGACGTTTCGCAGATAGGCAAAGCTGCCCTTGAACCACTTCGCCTTCAGGGCCGCCGTGTCGTCGCGGATCAGCGCCTCGAAGACCTTCCGTTTGCGGTACGGGTGGATGTCGGCCCGGACGACGGTGCCGACGACGGTTTCCTTCCTTCCCGCCTCGGCACGGGCGATGGGCTTGACGAAACGGCGGTCCTCGTACTTCCGGGGCAGGAACAGCAGGAGGTCCTCAACGGTCTTCAGCCCCTTGCGGGCGAGGAGCTGGCCGATCTTGGGTCCCACCCCCTTGACGAACTGGGCCGGCTGGGTCAGCTTCTCCACGGCCGCCTCGAGCGAGGCGAGGGCCTCCCGCGGGACGCTCTGCGGCAAGGCGCGGCCATCGTCGTCCCCGGACCCGGCGAGTTCCCCCTTCAGGGCGTCGATGCAGGCGAGTCCCTCGGCGATCCGCCTCTTTCTTTCCTGCGGGGATGCGGCGTCGAAGCCCGAAACGATCCCGTCGAGCGCCGTCAGCCGCATCGCCATGCGCCCGGAGCGCTCGGTGTCCGTCACCTTCTGCGGAAGCGCGTCCCGCAGGGCGGCGATCTTCTTCCGGAGCGGCTCTTCGAGATTGCGCACGAGGGTCAGGTTCCGAAAGTCATTGCCGGCGGAAAAGCGCAGGGGGTTCTCGATCTTTTCCAAGGCCTGTTTCAGGGTTTCCATGCCCCTTACCCCCTGTGGTTTCCGCAGGGCCGCGACAGCCGCCCCCGATGCCGAACCCGCCGCGAATGCGGGCCCGATCAAGATGGAACTTCCCGATATGTCTATCAAATTTACTCACTTGGCACAAGCCTCGAGTTGCCCCGCCGGCCAGGAACGAATTGACAAGCCCGAAACTTTCGGATATGGTGCCTGCGACTGTCCGCCCAACGGGTTTTGACCGTCCATTCCGCCGTTTTTTCCGCGCAGCCGAGGGGTGCATATGGGGGGCAACGTTTCGTACAAGGACTCCGGAGTCGACATCGACAAGGGGAACCGGTTCGTCGATGTGATCAAGCCGCTCGTCAAGACCACCTTCCGGAAGGAGGTCATGGGCGGCCTCGGGGGGTTCGGGGGGCTGTTCCATCTCGACAAGGTCAAGTACAGGGACCCCGTCCTCGTGGCATCCACGGACGGCGTGGGCACCAAGCTCAACGTCGCCCGCATGATGAACCGCTACAACACGGTCGGCATCGACCTCGTGGCCATGTCCGTCAACGACGTGATCGTCCAGGGCGCCGAGCCGCTGTTCTTCCTCGATTACATCGCGTCGGGCGCCGTCGACATCGAGATCGGCAGGCAGCTCGTCGAGGGCGTCGTCAAGGGCTGCCGGGACGCGGGCTGCGCCCTGCTGGGCGGTGAGACGGCCGAGATGCCCGGCTTCTACGGCGAGGGGGACTACGAGCTCGTCGGGTTCTGCGTCGGCATCGTCGAGGCGGAGAAGCTCATCGACGGCTCCCGGGTCGGCATCGGCGACAAGATCATCGGCCTGGCCTCGAGCGGCATTCACAGCAACGGGCTGTCGCTGGCGCGCAAGGTCTTCTTCGACCGCTGCGGACTGCAGGCCAACGACCCCGTGGAGGGCCTGCTGCTGCCCGTGGGCGAGGAGCTGCTCACGCCGACGCGGATCTACGTCAAGAGCATCCTCAATCTCAACAAGAACTTCAGTCTCAAGGGGCTCGTCCACATCACGGGCGGCGGGTTCTACGACAACATCCCCCGGATCCTGCCCGAGCGCTGCGCGGCCGTGATCCACCGGGGGAGCTGGCCGGAGCTCCCGGTCTTCCAGGCCATCCGGAGACACGGCCAAATCGAGGATGCCGAGATGTTCCGCGTCTTCAACATGGGGATCGGGATGATGGTCATCGTGGACGCGGAGTCGGCCCCGGAGGTCCTCGAGCGCCTGGGGGCCCTGGGAGAGAAGGCCTACCTGATCGGATCGATCGAGAAGAGACAGCCCGAGGCCCCGCCCGTCATCATTGCCTGACCCGGGAGGGCCGGAGTGCATCCATGACGAGAATCGTGAACCTCGGCGTCCTCGTGTCGGGGAGCGGCTCCAACCTGCAGTCCATCATCGACAACATCGAAAACGGGGCCCTGCCCGCGAAGATCGGCGTCATCGTCAGCAACAACCCCGCGGCCTTCGCCCTCGAGCGGGCGCGAAAGCACGGGATTGCGGCCGTCGTGATCGAGCACGCGGGCTTCGCCGACCGCGAGGCCTACGACCGGCGCGTCGTCGACACGCTGCAGGCCCACGGCGTGGAGCTGGTGGTGCTGGCCGGGTTCATGCGGGTCCTTTCCCCCCTTTTCCTGCGCGCCTTCCCGATGCGGGTCATGAACATCCACCCGGCCCTTCTGCCCTCGTTCCCCGGCACGCACGGCCAGAAGAAGGCCTTCGACTACGGGGTGAAGTTCTCCGGCTGCACGGTCCATTTCGCCGACGAGGGCGTGGACACGGGCCCCATCATCATCCAGGCCGTCGTTCCCGTCTACGACACGGATACCGAGGAGACCCTCTCGCGGCGCATCCTCAAGGAAGAGCACCGGATCTACCCGCAGGCCATCCGTCTGTACGCCGAGGGGAAACTGCACGTCGAGGGGCGCAAGGTGCGCGTCCTCGGCCACCCGGAGCCGGAAGACAGCCCACGGCACAACCCGCCCGTCACCGATTTTTGATGGACCCTCGAGGCCGCCTCTCTGCACCCGGGCCGTGCGGCGTCCTGCACGGGTCGCTCAAAACGCCTTTGCGCGGGCGGCAGCCGGGTTTCGCGGCGGCCGTGGCATCGACAGCGGCCCCATGATCGCATTTGACAAGGGTGGCCGCTTTCAGCAAAATGAGACATCCTCGAAGGGCCCCCGCCGGGGGCCGGGAACGCAAACCATGTACGACGTGATCGTCATCGGCAGCGACCTCAGTTCCCTCATCGCCGCGCTGCTTGCCGCCCGCTACGGCCGCAAGACCGTGCTGGTCTCCGAGTCCGGCCTCGAGGACGGCCTCGCGCGTTCCGGCTACCTCTTCAACGTCGACCCCTTCCCCTGGAGCGGCTTCGGCCCGGGGCAGGTCTTTTCGAGGCTGCTCTCGGAGCTCAACATCCCCCTGCCGGAGCCCTCGCGCGTTTCGCCGCTGAACCCGGCCCTGCAGGTCATCCTGTCCGAGCACCGCATCGACTTCTTCCTCGACCGCGACGCCCTCCTGCGGGATCTCGCCCGGGAGTATCCCGGCGAGGACAGGCAGATCCACGCCCTGTACCATGCCGTCGCCAGGGTGGGCGAAACCCTCGAGCGCGCGGTGCGCGAAACCCTCGAGACCCGGGACCGCTCCCTCAAGGGCCTGATGAAGAGCTGCCTCGACATGCCCTTCGTCATGGGGGAGATCTGGAGGCTCGAGCAGAAGATCCGCTCGGCCGCAAAGGACCCTTCCCTCGGTGCGGTCTTCGACTCGGAGCTCACCCTGCTGTCGAACCTGCACGTCAACCACGCCAAGCCCCTTTCCTCGGCCTACCTGCTTTCGCTGCCCTGGCGGGGGCTCTACTATCATTTCGGGGGCAAGCAGCGCATGCTCGGGCAGCTCCGGAAGCGCTACGAGGAACTGCGCGGGGAGACCCTCCCGGACTGCGCGGTCGAGGCCATCCGGGCGGGCGGCCGAATCGAGGTGGACATCCGGTCGAGGGGCAAGCCGGCCGGCCTGCTGGCGCAGGAACTCGTCATCAGCGCAAAGTCCCCTGCCCTGGAAAAGGTCCTGTCCTCGGGGGGCAAACTCTCCCGGCTCGCCCGCCGGCTCCGAAAGGTCGAGACCCGCCGGCATCCCTTCACCCTGCACCTGGGCGTCGACAACCGGGGGCTTCCGGACCGCATGGGCGAATACGTCATCCACGTGCCCGGGCCCTCCGCAGGGGGGGAGCGCCCGTGGCTGTTTCTCGAAGCGAACGTGGCCGACGACACGGCCCTGGCGCCCCGGGGGAAGAGGACGCTGGCGGTCACGGCGTTGTTGCCCCGGTCCCCGGTCGGGATGTCGGACGGGGAGCTCCGCGCCGTCGCCGAGGGCATGCTGCAGTCGCTGGAAGGGTTCCTGCCCTTCCTGCGGGAGAACATCGATTTCATGGATCTCGACGGCTCCATCGAGATCTCGCGTCGTTACCAGCAGGTCGTGAACCCCCGTTATCGGTTCACGGGCCTTTCCCTGCCCGGCCTGATGAGCTTCCCGGTCCGCTCACCGCTGCCGAACGTATTTCTGACCGGTGGAATGATCTTTGCGGGCCTCGGGTTCGAGGGGGAAGTCCTCTCGGGCATGAAGGCGGGACACCTCGCAGCGGGAGATGCGGAGAGATGAAGAAGATGCAGACGGATTTCAAGATCGAGAGCCTCGGCAGGCCCAAGATCCCCTCGCCGCTCACGGTGGGCTACTTCAAGAGCGACGACGAGAGGGTCCTGAGCGACATCACCGTCGACGCGCGGCAGGCCCGGCCCCTGCCGTCGGTATCCCTGGAGGTGGCCGGCCCCCGGGAGACGATCTACTTCGAGCCCCAGAAGGTCAAGGCGGCCGTGGTCTCCTGCGGCGGCCTGTGCCCCGGGATCAACGACGTGCTGCGCGCCCTGGTCATGGAGCTCCACTTCCGCTACGGGGTGCGGAACATCATCGGGGTGAAGTACGGCTTCCAGGGCCTGATCCCGCGATACGGCCACGAATTCCTGGAACTGACCCCCGACGTGGTCAAGGACATCCAGGACCTCGGGGGCAGCATCCTCTCCTCGTCGCGGGGCAACCAGGACATCGTCGAGATGGTGGACTCCCTGGAACGGATGAACATCAATCTCTTCTTCGTCATCGGCGGGGACGGCACGATGCAGGCCGCCCAGCTGATCACCGAGGAGACGGCCCGCCGGAAACTGAAGATCGGCGTGATCGGCATCCCCAAGACGATCGACAACGACCTCGTCCTCATCCAGAAGAGCTTCGGGTTCGACACGGCCATCTCCGAGGCCGTCAAGACGATCCAGTGCGCCCACGTGGAGGCGAAGGGCGCGCCCATGGGGATCGGCCTCGTGAAGCTGATGGGGCGCCAGTCCGGTCACATCGCCGCCTCGGCGGCCCTGGCCCAGGGGGATGCGAATTTCGTCCTCATCCCCGAAGTGCCGTTCGACCTCGACGGGGAAAAGGGGTTCCTGCGCCATCTCGAGAAGCGGATGCTCGCCCGGCATCATGCCGTCATCATCGTGGCCGAGGGTGCGGGGCAGAACCTGTTCGCCCGGACAGGCCCGGTCCGCCGCGATGCCTCGGGCAACATCCGTCTCAACGACATCGGGGTCCTGCTGAAGGACCGGATCGAGGAGTACTTCCGGAAGAGGCGCATCGAGATCAACCTCAAGTACATCGACCCGAGCTACATCATCCGCAGCGTGCCCGCCAACGCCAGCGACAGCATCATGTGCGGCGTGCTCGCCCAGTACGCCGTCCACGCGGGGATGGCGGGAAAGACGGGCATGCTCGTGGGTCTCGTCAACGACGCCTACGTGCACCTGCCGTTCCGGGCCGTGGCCGCGCGGCGGAAGATGATCGACCCGCGCGGCAATATCTGGATGCTGGTCCTCGAGTCGACGGGGCAGCCCCTGACGATGAAAAACTAAAAAACGCTTGCATTCTCCCCGTCGTTGGTTTACATAGGCGGACCGATTCTTTTCGCGAGGTGTCTGTTATGGCCAGAGTCTGCGATGTCTGCGGCAAGGGCCCGGTGGTGGGTCACAACGTCAGTCACGCCAACAACAAAACGAAACGCGTCTGGTACCCCAATCTCCAGAAGCTCCAGGTCGTGGACGGCAAAGGGTCCGTGAAGCGGATGAAGGTCTGCACCCGCTGCCTGCGATCGGGCTCCGTGCGCAAGGCCCTATAGGCCGCCGTCGAACCCCGACGCTGCGATCTCCCGAAGCGTCGCCGACAGGAAGCGTTCGTGGTCGGCGACGCTTTCGATTCCCCTCTGCAGGAGATCCCGAACGCCCTGCCGCACCGAGTCCCCGGCCCCGCCGCGGCAGAACTTCCACAGAAACAGGTCGATCCGCCCCTCGAGGCTCACCGATCGCCGCAGGATTTCCTGCCGGTAGGCCGCCAGCCCCTGCAGCACCGCATCCCGTGCGATCCCGCCCGGCATCGCGTAGGCCCAGGTGAGCGTGTCGACGAGCCCTTCGATGCGGTCCTCGAGGGTCGCCTCCACGGCCCGGGAGAAGAGGTCCATGATCCCCGGGTTTCGCCGGTAAATCACCAGGTCCACGGCCATCTCGATGATGAGGTGAGAGCGGTAGAGCGCCTCGTCGCCGTCGATGGGCGTGCCGAGCCGCCGATGCATCCCCATCATGTCCCCGGCGAGCGCGGCCCCCTTGAGGAAGGCGTAGCCCCCCGACTCGTTCTCGGAACGGTCGTGGCCGTGGTGCGTGATGCGGCCATGGTGGGACAGGTCGTCGACGAGCAGGTGAAACTGGATGAACCGGGCCCTTTCACGGCCGGGCGGCAGGCTGCCGAGCCTCTCCATCCGGTGCGTCATCTCGGGCGTGATTGCCCGGTGCATGGGAAGGATGTCGGGCATCACGTTGTAGAGGAGGATGTCGAGGTTGTCGGGCCCCAGTCGGGCCCCCGCATATTCCTTCAGCAGCCAGGTGTGCGTGTTGAGCAGCATGTCCCCAAAGGACCGAAATCGCCGCGGCCCCCGCAGGCGATCGGTCCTCTCAGCCAGATTCTTTCGGGAACGCGAGTCCCGTCCCGTGCGGCAAGCCCTTCCGCGCACCGTCGCCGCCCTCCCGTGGACGGGCGGGACGCGGGCGATGCCGGAAGCCGCTGTCCGGGGGAAACGCCCGCATGCCGCTCCAGGATCGGGCCCTGCGGAAATGCTGCAATATCCGTAACATCGGCCCGGTCAAAGATCAAGGGCGAAGAATTCTTCCCTTGACAGGAAGCCTGACACTGCTAATATAAACGCCGTCCCTATCTCTGGCGCCCACGACGCAGGCCTGCCATCGGGCCCGCGGAAGAAAATGGTTCTATGCTGCCGACTACACGCTGGAAACTCTCCGAGGTCAAAGAGGATATCCGCGCTCTTTTCGCAAGCGAGTTCAAGCTCAACCCCATCGTTTCCCAGATTCTCATCAACCGCGGCATCACCGACCTCGAGACGGCGCGGCGATTCCTGAACCCCTCGCTCCACGATCTGCACAGCCCCTTCCTCATGAAGGACATGAAGGAAGGCGTGACACGGCTCATCCGTGCGATCCAGGGCGGCGAAAAGGTGGCGATCTACGGCGATTACGATGCCGACGGCATCACCTCCCTGGCGATCCTGTACCGGTTCCTCCGCGAGATCCACGAGAGCGTCATGTACTACATCCCCGACCGGGTCGACGAGGGCTACAGCCTGAATCGAAAGGCCATCGACCGTCTCAAGGCGCAGGACGTGCGGCTGATCGTCACGGTCGACTGCGGGGTGTCGGACCGCGAGGAGATCGAATACGCCCGCACGCAGGGCATCGACACGATCGTCCTGGACCATCACGAGGTCCCGGCGTCGCTCCCCGCGGCGGCGGCGGTCATCAACCCCAACCGCGGCGACTGCCCCTTCCCGTTCAAGCACCTGGCCGGTGTCGGCATCGTCTTCAATTTCCTCATCGCGCTGCGCGGCGGGCTGCGCAACATCGGATTCTGGGCGCAGCGTCCCTACCCGAATCTCAAGGACTACCTCGACCTCGTCGCCCTGGGCACGATCGGCGATCTGTCGCCGCTGGTCGACGAGAACCGGATCTTCGCCCGGATCGGCCTCGAGCTGCTCAACGAGGATCGCCGCGTGGGCCTCAAGGCGCTGCGGGACACCGCCGGCCTGGGCAACACGGTGATCGACTCCGGCGTGGCGTCCTTCGCCCTCATCCCCCGGATCAATGCGGCGGGCCGGGTGGGGACCCCCGACGACGCCGTGAGGCTGCTCCTGACGGAAGACCCCGTCGAGGCCCAGCGGATCGCCTCCAGGCTCGATGCGTGCAACCGGGAGCGGCAGCGCCTGGAAAAGACGATCTTCGACGAGATCATGGCCCGGATCGACTCCATGGGGGACGCCAAGGAGAAGGGGGCCCTGGTCCTGGCCTCGCCGGAGTGGCACCCCGGCGTGATCGGGATCGTCGCCTCGAGGGTCGTCGACCGGTTCTACCGCCCCACGATCCTCATCAGCCTCAAGGACGGCATCGGCAAGGGCTCGGGGCGCAGCATCGCCGAGTTCAATCTCTACGAAGGTCTCAAGCTCTGCGATCCCCTGCTCATCTCCTACGGCGGGCACCGCTACGCCGCGGGGATCTCCGTCAAGGAGGGCGACATCGAAAAGCTCAGCGAGGTGCTGGGGGACATCGTCAAGGAAGGGCTGGTCGTCCAGGAACTGGTCCAGGAGACCTGCATCGACGCCCAGTGCAGCCTGAGCCGGATCACCCACGATCTCGTCTCGCAGTTCGACCGGCTTGCCCCCTTCGGGATCCGGAACCCCGAACCCATCATCTGCTCGCGCAACGTCCAGGTCTCCTACCCCACCGTCGTGGGCAACAGGCACCTGAAGATGCGGGTGTACGGCGACGGGGTCTCCTGCAGCTCCATCTGGTTCAACCGGGGCGATTACGCGCAGGATATCGAGGGGGTCCGCCTGGACATCGCCTTCACACCCCAGATCAACACCTGGAACGGCACCTCGAACATCCAGCTGAAGGTGCGCGACATCGCCGCAGCCTCCTCCGCCTGAGAGACGGTGTCGCCATCGGGACATTGCACGAAAGATCGTCATGCCCGCGGAGCTTGTCCTCGCGAGGGCGCGGAGCGGGCATCCGGATGCGCCTGAGAATGCCGGATTCCGCATCGCGCTTCGCCTGTGCGGAATGACAAGGCAGGCATGACGGCACAGTCTCTGAAGCGGGGGGGCGCGGCTCAGCCGCCCTGCGCCGGGGCGGGCAGGATTTCCCCCGCCCCCGTCTCGGAGACTCCCGCCAGCGTGTGGGCGACGTGCACCATTCCCCTCAGCAGCTCGGCCATCCGATCGAAGCGCAGCGTCTCTATGGTGTCACGGGCCGTGTGGTAATTGGGGTTTCGGTAGAACGCCGTGTCCGTGATCATGACCGCACGATAGCCCATCTTCCAGAAGGGCCCGTGGTCCGAGAAGCTGATGCCGGGAACCACCGCCGGGGCGGCCAGGGATTCCACCGGAAGGGGCGATGCCCTCCTGAGCGCACCCGCGACCGACGAGACCAGCTCCCGGGAGGGCAGATTGCCCACCACCCCGATGAAGTTTCCGCGGTTCGAGTACATCTGTCCCATGCCGGGCAGCGGGAAGGCCTGGCTGCCCTCGGCGTCGTCGTAGTATCCGACCATCTCCAGCGCAATCATCCCGTGGATCCGCTCGCCCCGCTCGCGCGCCCGAGCCGCATAGACATGGCTTCCCATGCGGGAGGTGTTGAACGCGGGGGGTTCCTCGAGGGTGAAGAAGATCAGCTTCAGCGTCCGCTCCGGGCGGAAATCCCTGAGGACGCGACACAGCTCGAGCAGCAACGCGACGCCGCTGGCGTTGTCGTCGGCCCCCGGGGTCCCCTCGATCGTGTCGTAGTGGGCGCCGATGATGACGGTCTCGTCACGCCGCTCACGGCCCTCGATCGTCACGGCGAGGTTCTCATAGGGCCTCCCCTCGAACTCGAAGGCCTGCCGATCCACGGGGATGCCCTGATCCTGCAGGACGGACAGGATGTATGCTTTCGCCCGGGTGAGCCGATCCTCCTCGAAGGCGCTGCGGGACCCGATCGTCACGCTGAGATGGTGCACATGGTCGTAGAGGCGCTTCGCCGACTCGGTGGGCGGGCCCCGACCGTCGACGGGCCTGACGGTGTCGGCCATCCGGATCCGGATCACGGGGGCGACCAGGAGCCCGGCGACGACGACAAGCAGGATGAGCAGGGCGCAGATCATTTTCCTTCCCATGGCCGCCCTTCCGGTTGGAGTCAGGCGCGACATTGTTGCACAGGCCGACCGGGTTTTCAAGCGCGCACGGCCTTCCTTCCGGAAGGGGTTGCCCGCCGGAGCGCGTCGTCGGACGGAAAGAATCCGTTTCCGGCGGCGAACCGATCTGGTATAATATGGCGCGTCGGCCGACGGGACCGATAATCTCTTCGCAAAGGAGCGACCCGATGAAAAAGGAGGATCGTCTGAATGCTCTCGAGGTGGCGCTGACGAACGAGCAGCGGGAGAGGGAATTCTACCTCAAGAGCGCCGAGCGTTGCCGGAACCCCCTCGGCAAGGCCATGTTCCAACAGATCGCCGACGACGAGCTGGAGCACTACCAGCGGCTCAAGGAGATCCACGCCCGCTGGAAAGCCCAGCAGAAGTGGCCCCCGTCGCTGCCCGTGCAGGTGAAGGGAACGATCGTCAGGGACATCCTCAAGGATTTCCTGCTGAAGGCGCAATCCGCCGCCCCCGGCGACACCGACGACCTGAAGGCCGTGCGGACGGCCCTGGACTTCGAGGCGCGGGGCGAGAAATTCTACGCCGAGCTGCGCGACGCATCGGCCGACGAGAAGGAAAAGGCGTTTTTCGATCTGCTCTCGAAGATGGAGCGTCAGCACTACCTGTCGCTCAAGGACACGGAGGACTACTTTTCCGATCCCGAAGGATGGTTCCGGAAGAAGGAGCACCACGGCATTGACGGGGCTTGAGAGCCCCCGGACGACAAGGAGGTTGCCATGGCAGGAAAATCCCTCGCGGTGGGCAGGGGCGTCAGGGACTTCACGCTCAAGGATCAGAACGGGCAGGATTTCAGGCTCTCCGCCCTGAAGGGGAAGAAGGTGCTGCTCTCCTTCCACCCCCTGGCCTGGACCTCCATCTGCGCCAGGCAGATGCAGGCCCTCGAGAAAAACGCGAAGGTCTTCGAGAACGCCGGGGCCGTCGCCGTCGGCCTCAGCGTGGACAGCGTCCCGAGCAAGGCGGCCTGGGCGAAATCCCTGAAGATCCGCAAGACGAGCCTCCTGGCCGACTTCTGGCCGCACGGGAAGGTTGCGGCCTCCCTCGGCCTGTTCCGCAAGGAGGGCTTCTCGGAGCGCGCCAACGTCCTTCTCGACGAAAAGGGGAAGGTCGCCTGGATCAAGGTCTACCCGATCAAGGAGCTCCCGAACATCCGGGAAGTGCTGGCTGCCGTCAAGAAATGATCCCTCTGAAGACAGATAGCGCGGAATGGTTTTGCAAGGCTCGTTTTAAGCGCCTTTGCGCGAACGGTTCTTGGCGAACCGGAACGGCCGCGGAGCCACATGTCTGAGCCCAAAGGGCGAGTTTGTGGCGGAGCAGTGGAGGGAGCTTAGAACCGTCGCAAAGCGCTTTTGAGCCGGCAAAATTGTTCCGCGTATCCTTTTCGATCGCTGGCTATTTCCAGCTTCGCTCATCCACGATCGCCTTGTACCCCTCGGCCAGGGTTCCCGGCGGGACCTCCTCGACGCGGTCGATCCGGACCGTGCAGATCTCGGCAAACTGTTTCTCGAACGGGGCAAGGTCCTCCTTGCCCCGCCCCGTGCCCTGCGCCTCGATGCGGACCGTGAGGACGTCCCGGTTCCCCTCCCGGGTCACGACGGCCTGGAACTTCCATCGCGGGAAGCGCTCGGCGATTTTCCGCAGCTGGCTGGGCGCCACGAACAGGCCCCTGACCTTCACGGCCTCCCCCACCCTCCCGGCGATCCCGGCAAGCCTCGGCGAGGTCCTCCCGCAGGGGCAGCGCCCGGGGACCAGCCTCGCGAGGTCCCCCGTCCCGAATCGGAACAGGAAGAAGATGTCGTTGGGTCGCGTGACGACCACCTCGCCCAGTTCGCCGGTCGGAACCTCCCGGCCCGTCTCGGGGTCCAGGATCTCGACGATGACTTCCTCGCAGAGGTGCCACCCCGCTTTCTCCCGGCACTCGTAGGCCACATCGCCCACCTCGGTCGCCCCGTACATCTGGTAGGTGTCGATCCCGTATCGCTCCTCGAATTCCTCCCGGAGCGCGGGGTGGAGCGGTTCTGCGGCAAAGGAGGCCCTGCGGACCCTGAAGTCCTTCCGGAAGTCGTGGCCCGCCTCTTCGGCCTTGTCGATGACGGCCCTGAGAAAGCTCGGGGTGCCGGTGTACCCGGTCACCCCCAGGTCGCGGATCAGCTGGACCTGGATGGCGGCACTCGATGCGCCGGAGGGAACGACCGTCGCCCCGACCCGCCGCAGCCCGCCGTGGAAGGTGAGACCGGCTGCGACGAGGTGATAGGAGAACGCGTTGAGGACCACGTCCCCGGGCCCGAAGCCCGCGGCATGGTAGGCCCTCGCCCAGAGGGGGTCCGACTCCGACAGGTGGGGCTCGTAGACCGGCCCCGGCGAGGTGAAGATCCGGTCGATCGCGGCCGCCGGGTTTCCCAGTCCCGCGTAAGGAGGGTCATCGAGCTGCATCTGGACGATCTTCTCCCGCGAGATGACGGGGAGTCTCCTGAGCAGCTCGAAGGCGCTGCCCTTCACCGGCGTGACGCCGAGCGATTCGATCTGCCCCCGGAGGCGCGGGGATTTCCGGGCGGCCAGCCGCATCATGGCCGCCAGTTCCTTCGCCTGTTCCTCCCGGCGTTTCTCGGGGCTCCTCGTTTCCTTCCCGTCGAAATACGCGTTCTGTCTTTTCACCGCCATCTGATCCCCCGATATCCTTGATCTCACGGCCGCCCGATCCCCGATGCGCTGCCTTTCAGAGCCACCGCTTGCGCCGCTTGTACGCCTTGACGTCCCGGTACGACTTCGCCGTGCCGGCGGCCCCCATGCCCAGGTAGAATTCCTTGACGTCGGGGTTTTCCCGGAGATCCTCGGCACGGCCCTCCATGACGATCTTTCCGTTCTCCATGACGTAGCCGTAGGTCGCGATCTGGAGGGCCATGTTCGCGTTCTGCTCCACCAGGACGATCGTGGTGCCGTCCTCGCGGTTGATGCGCTCGATGATCTGGAAGATCTCCTTGACGATCAGGGGCGCAAGCCCCAGCGACGGCTCGTCCAGCAGCAGCAGCTTCGGGTGCGCCATGAGCGCGCGGCCGATGACGAGCATCTGCATCTCTCCGCCGCTGCAGTACCCGGCCAGCGTCTTGCGGCGCTCCACGAGAGCCGGGAAATAGTGGTAGACCTTCTCCAGGTCCTGCCGGAAGGGCTTCCCCCACCGCGTGGCCGTGCCGACGCGGAGGTTCTCCTCGATGGTGAGGTACTTGAACGGCTGGCGGCCCTCGAGGACCTGGATGATCCCCGCCCGGGTGATCGTCTCGGGGGAGTGGTTGTGAATCGGCCGGCCGTCAAAGAGGATGCTGCCCTCGGTCACCTCGCCGTTCTCCGGCTTCAGGAGCCCCGAGACAGCCTTGAGGGTCGTCGTCTTGCCCGCCCCGTTGCTGCCGAGCAGCGAGACGATCTGCCCCCGCTCGACGGAGAGCGAGACGCCCTTGAGGACCTGGATCACATCGGAGTAGACGACGCTGATGTTGTTGATGACGAGCAGCTTGCCTTCAGTCATGTTCCTTCTTCCGCTTTTCCCGAGACCCGATGCCCGGGCCCCCATTTCCCGACCCTGTCCCCTGAACCCCGGGCCCTAATAGGAGAACGGCCAGAGCCTGAAGCTCGACTTCACGATTCTCCACACCTCCGCCAGTCCCCGCGGCTCGAAGAGGATGAAGAGCACGATGGCCAGGCCGAAGACGAACTCCCGCAGCGGGGCGAGCGTCAGCTCCACGCCGGCGACGCCGCCCATGTTCATGATCGTGTCGGTGACCCATCGCAGGCCCTCGTTGAGCAGCGTGATGAACACGGTGCCGAAAATCGCCCCGGAGATGCTCCCGAGCCCCCCGATGATCACCATCGCGATGTACTCCACGGAGAGGCCGAGGTTGAACGGTTCCGCCGTGATGCTGATCATGTAGTAGCCCCACAGGGCGCCGGCGACCCCGGCATAGAAGGAACTGACGGCAAAGGAGAGCAGCTTGTACGGGAAGATGGGGATCCCCATCCCCTCCGCGGCCCGGTCGTTGTCCCGGATGGCCACGAAGGCGCGCCCGTAGCGGGTCCGCATGAGATTCACGGCCCCGAAGCCCATGATGACCGCCACGGTGTAGATCACGTAGAAAAAGCGCACATCCCCGACGACGGGGACCCCGAAGAGCGTGGGGGCGGGCAGCGTCATCCCCATGGTTCCCCCGGTCACGCTCTCCCAGTGAATCAGGGCGTACTCGATGATGAACTGCCCCGCCAGCGTCGCGATCGTGAGGTAGAGGCCCTTGAGCCGTCCGGAGGGAATCCCGAAGACCATGCCGACAACCGCCGTTACGAGACCCGCGACCGGGATCACGGCCAGAAAGGGAATCCCGTATGTGACGGAGAGAATGCCCGCCGCATAGGCCCCCACACCGAAAAAGGCCCCGTGGCCCAGGGAGATGAGACCCGTGTACCCCACGAGGATGTTGAGCCCGATGGCCGCGATGGCCGCGATCCCGATGCAGTTCACCACGTAGAGCAGGTAGGGCGTGGCGATCCAGGGCACGAGGGCAAACAGCGCCGCGAGTCCCACGGCGGCCCAGAGACGCCCGAAATCGGTCTCGAAGACGGCCAGCTCCTCCCGGTACTGGATCCGGTAATTGCCGCAAGGCCGGAAGCGAAGGGGTCTTGTGCGCATTGACTCTCCCCGTTACACGCGTTCGATTTCGACCAGTCCGAACAGACCGTACGGCTTCACGAGCAGGATGAAGACCAGAACCACGTAGGGCACGATGTCCCGCAGCGAGGGCGACAGGTACCCTCCCGTGAAGGTCTCCAGCAGGCCGATGATGAGCCCGCCGATGATGGCCCCGCCGATCGAATCGAGCCCCCCGAGGATGACCACGGGGAACACCTTCAGCCCGATCGAGGAGAGCTCGTGGACGTTGATGCCGTTGATGATCCCCAGCACGATCCCGCTGATCCCCGCGACGAGGGCCGCGATGGCCCACGAGAGGGCGAAGACGCGCCGAACGTGCACCCCCAGGGAGAGGGCGGCCGGCTGGTTGTCCGCCACGGAGCGCATGTAGATGCCCTGGGACGAGAACTTGAAGAACAGGCCGAACATCAGCAGGAAGAGGCTGCCGATGACGATGGCCGCCACGTAGACGGGAGGCACCTGGATGATGCCCCAGTCGATCCCGAGCCCCTCGGGGAGAAACTCGGGGTAGGTGTAGAGGTTTCCGCCCCAGACCAGCAGCATCCCGCCCTTGAACATGGAGGCCAGCCCCACGGTGAGCATGATGACCTGGATCAGCGGCTCGCCGATCAGGGGCCTCAGGAAGATCCGCTCGATGACGAACCCCAGGACGAACGACCCGGCGAGCGTCACGACGAAGGCCAGAGCAACGGGCAGCTGCGCCCAGGTTACGAGGGCGAGGAACAAAAACGCGCCGAACGCCAGGATCTCGCCGTGGGCGAAATTGAGAACGCTCGAGGACTTGAAAATCATGACGAAGCCCATGGCGGACAGCCCGTAGAGAAAGCCGATGCTCACTCCGTTGATCAGCAGCTGCAGAAAGAAATCCATTCCTGTCTCCTTACGGCACGTCGTGTATCCTGACCGTCGTCTCGATCTTTCCCACCTGTCCGTCGCGGTAGCGGACCTGGCTCTTCACCTCCAGCGACCGGACGTTCTTGTACATGGCCTCGATGAGGTTCAGGTACAGGCCGTAGACGAAGCGACGGCGGACCTTGCCCGTCCGCGTCAGCTCCTCGTCGTCGGCGTCGAGCATCTTGTACAGCAGCAAAAACTTCTTGATCCTCATGGAATCGGGGAGCCTCTCGTTGACCGCCCGGACCTCGCCGAGGATCAGTTCCTCCACCTTCGGCTGCTGGGAGAGGTCCGTGTAGGTCGTGTAGGGAATCATCCGCTCCTCCGCCCAGTTGCCCACGTTGCCCATGTCGATGTTGACGAAGGCCGAGATGTAGGGCCGTCCCTCGCCGAAGATCACCGCTTCCTTGATGTAGGGGCTGAACTTGAGGCGCGTCTCGATGAAATCGGGCGAGAAGGCGGCGCCGGACTTGTTGCGGATGATCTCCTCCTTGCGGCCGATGATGACGAGGTGGCCGTCGGCGTCGAGATACCCCGCATCCCCCGTCCGCAGCCACCCGTCTCGGAAGGCCTCCTCGGTCGCCTTGTAATCCTTGTAGTAGCCAGCGAAATTGGAGAGGCTCTTGACAAGCACCTCCTGGTCCTCGGCGATCTTCACCTCCGTTCCCGGGAGGGTCTTGCCCACCGTCTCGGGCTTCACCTCGCCGTCGGGCTGGACCTGGAAGATGCCGCCCGCCTCGGTGAGACCGTAGCACTGCTTGAGGTTGAGGCCGCAGGAGCGGAAAAAGCGGATCACCTCGGGGCTGATGGGGTGGCCCCCCGTGTAGGCGGATGCGATGCCGAGACACCCCACGCGGTCCAGGAGAGGCCGAAACACCAGCCACGACGCGATGCGGTGCAGGGCCCGCAACGCCGCCGACGGCGTCTCTTTCGCCGCCTCCGCGTCCACGGTCCTCCGGCCGATCCGCTCCGCCGCCTCGAAGAGCTTGCGCTTCACGAAGCCCGCATCGGCCATCCTCACGCGGATCCTGGACGCCAGGTCCTCCCAGAACCGCGATGACGAGACGATGACGTCGGGTCCGATCTCCCGGAAGTCCGTCTCGATCGTCTCGGCCGTCTCGGGGAAGTTCATCGTCAGGCCCCCCACGAGCGCGATGCCCACACCCCAGACCTGGTCGACAATCCAGGCGGGCGGGGTGATGGAGAGCCAGTTCGACCCGATGCCGATGGGGGTCGCCTCGATCCACTTGCGCGCCATGGCGGTGAAGTTCCGGTGCGAGAGCATGGCGAGCTTCGGCAGCCCCGTCGTCCCCGAGGTCTGGATCATGACGGCCACGTCCTCGGGTCTGCCGCGCCAGAGCTCGGACGGGAAGAGCTGCGGCTTTTCCCTCTCGAGAGCGTCTCCGCGCTCCAGCAACTCCCGGAAACTCAGCAGCCACGGGTTGTCACGATAGGTCCGCATCCCCGTGGGGTCGACGTAGACAACGGTCTTCACGAATTCGAGCCTCGAGCGTGTCTCGAGGAGCTTGTCGACCTGCTCCTGGTCCTGGACGACCACCACCGCCGGCTGGAACCGCCTGAGCGCCTCGGCCAGCTCGTCGGCGATCGACGAGGTGAACAGGTTCACCGTGACGCATCCCACGGCCTGCGCCGCCAGCTCGCTGAAGAGCCACTCGGGGTGGTTGTTCATCACGATGGCCACGCTGTCCCGCCGCCGCACATGCAGCCCGAGAAGCCCCAGCGCCGTCCGGCGCACGTAGTGGAAGTACTCCTCCCAGTTCACCGTCTGCCAGATCCCGTAGGCCTTCTCCCGGATCGCGACGTGATTCGGTCCCAGGCGCTTGGCCTGCTCGCTGAGGATCTGCGGCAGCGTATACTTGCCGTAGACGTCGAGCGTCGCCGCATCGATCTTCGCCGCGCCGTTGCCGCCGGTCCGCCGTCCGGCGTCCGAGACGTTCATCGGGCACCTCCCTCCCGGGCGGCATCGGCGCCGGCCCCCTCGCGATCCCCGAGGTAGGCCCGGATGACATCGGGGTTGCCCTGGATCTGCTCAGGGGTCCCCTCGGCAAGCTTCTCGCCGAAATTGAGCACCATGATCCTGTTCGAGATGCTCATGACGATCGACATGTCGTGCTCCACGAGGATCATGGTCTGCCCCCAGGATTCGTTCAGCTCCAAGAGAAACCGGACCATGTCCTCCTTCTCCTCCAGGTTCATGCCGGCGAAGGGCTCGTCGAGGACGAGCAGTTTCGGCTCCAGGGCGAGCGCCCGCCCCAGCTCCACGCGCTTGCGCATCCCGTAGGGCAGCGACCCCACGAGCTTCTTGCGGATCGCCTGGATCTCGAGAAAATCGATGATCTCCTCGATGAGTCGCCGCTGCCGGATCTCCTCGCTGCGGGCCTTCCGGGAGAAGAGCGCGGCGGCAGCCAGGCCGTAGCGGCAGTGCAGGTGGCGGGCCAGCAGGAGGTTCGCCAGCACCGTCATGCCCGGAAAGAGCTCGATGTTCTGAAAAGTCCTCCCGATGCCGTGCTGGATGTGCCGGTGCGTGTGGAGGTTCGAAATGTCCTTGCCGTTGAAGAGGATTCTGCCCTCCTGGGCCTTGTAGTATCCCGTGATGCAGTTGAGCAGGCTGGTCTTCCCGGCGCCGTTGGGACCGATGACGGAGACGAGCTGGCCCGTCGAGACCTCCAGGTCCACGTTATGGACGGCCGTGATGCCCCCGAACCGCAACGTCAGGCGCTCGACGGCGAGCTCCGCCTTCCGCTCCTCCGGCGGCCGCGCGGCAAAGATGGAGGGTTCCCCCCGGTAGGCCTTCATCGTGCCCCCCCTACTTGAGGTGCCTGATTTTCTCCTTGCCCGGCGTGTAGAAGTCGGTCAGCGGCTTGAAGGACCCGTCCTCCCGCACCTGGACGATTCGTCCCCGGAAGGACCCCTCGTGATTGGCCTTCGTGTAGGTCACGGGGGGGACGATGCCGCCGAAATCCTCGTTCGTGAAGGACTCCATGGCCCTGTTGATCGTCTCGCGGTCCGCCTTCCCGTACTTCTCATGGGCCCGCAGGGCGGCGCGTTCCACGATCATGCCCACGACGACCCCTTCCCAGTATGCGGCATCGAAGCGGGTGACCGTCCTGTAGCGCTTCCAGAGTTCCTTGAGGGTGGCGATGCCGGCGCCCTTGTCGCCCGGGAGGCCCCCGGGAAACTGCATCTTCAGCCGGTCGCGGATGAGACCCTTTCCCAACTTGAAGAAGTCGGGGTCCGTCGAAGTCCAGGTCCCGAAGAACTGCGGGTTGTACTGGATGCGGTCGGCGCTCTTGAACGCCGTCACGATGGTGGCCGGAAGCATCTGCATGAAGACGTACTCGGCGCCGTTCTTCTTGAGGCGCAGAAGCTCCGTCGTCAGGTCCACCGTCTTGGGCGGGAACGCCTCGATCGACACGATGTTGATCCCGAGGGCCTTTGCGTACTCCTGGCTCGGCTTGTGGATGGAGAGCCCATAGGCGTTGTTGTAGGTGAGCAGCCCGACCCTGGGGGGCTCCTTTCCCTTGTGGACGGACTTGATGTACTCGAGGACGGCCGCGCAGTCGAGACGGTAGCTGCCGAAGGGCAGGTACATGTACTCCACGGGCTTTTCCAGCAGCTCCCAGCTCGTGGAGTAGTTGATCGTCGGGATCTTGTATCCCTGGACGAGCGGCTTGGCCGCAAGCCCCTCGCCCGCACCCCAGGTGAGGATCATGTCGACCCTGTCCTGGATGGCGAACTTCTTGACCGCCGCCACGGCCTCGGGCACCTTGTAGCCCGTGTCGACGAGGATCAGCTCAACGGGCCGCCCGCCGACGCCGCCCTTGACCTCGTTGACGTAGCGCAGGTAGTCCTGCGTGCCCTTCGCGTGGTACTGGCCCCAGGTGGACGCCGGACCGGTGAGGTTGATGGCCGCGCCCACCTTGATCGGTGCCGCCGCCCAGGACGAAACGGGCAGCACCAGGAGCATCGCCGCCAGGATCCCCTCCAGGACTGTCGAGATCGAACCCTTCATCGTGCTTTCCTCCCCTGCACAGAAAAAAGGCCGTGATGGTCACGGCCCGGTTCATAAAAAAGGCCGTGGGCAGCTTTGGTCTGCCCACGGCCCGATGGTTCATCTGCGGTCAGGCGCTATGGGCAGACCTCCCGAAAGAAGCCGAAAAAGCGATAAAAAGCGAAAGCGCTGCCCGTGTCGAAGTGCCTGTTCATCGATTGCCTCTTGATGGACGTTTCTACCCGATCGCAACAGGGCCTGTCAACACTTTTTTTGCGATTCGTCTCGCGTAGCTTTGCAAACGGGGTTTCAGGCCCGGTTCTTGCTCCCATGGATTGTCTGAACGAGCGATCTGTGGTAGACATAGCCGCCGTCCCTTTGGAGTCGATCATGAACCGTTCCATCTTCAGGGAGTATGATGTCAGGGGGCTGGTCGACGAAGACCTCCAGCCCGGCGTCGTGTACAATCTCGGCCGCGCCATCGGAACCTACGCCGCACAACGCGGGGCGAAGGCGATGACTCTCGGCCGGGACTGCAGGCTCAGCTCCCCCGCCCTCTCCGGCGCCATCCAGGCAGGACTCCTGGCCTCCGGCATCGACGTCATCGACATCGGCACCTGCGCCACGCCGATCCTGTACTTTTCCGTCCGCCACCTGGAAACGGGGGGCGGTGTCATGGTCACGGGCAGCCACAACCCGCCCGAGTTCAACGGGTTCAAGATCTGCGTGGGCCCCGACACCATCTACGGGGGCGAGATCCAGGCGCTGCGGGAAATCATCGAGAGGGGCTCGTACCGGTCGGGCAGCGGAAAAGCCTCGAGCCAGGACATCACGGAAGCCTACCTCGGCTACATCCACGGCAACGTGCAGGTGCGCCCCGGCCTCCGCGTCGTCCTCGACGCAGGTAACGGTGTGGGCGGGGCGTTCGCCGTGCCCCTCTTCGAGCGCTTCGGCTGCGAGCTGACCTGTCTCTATGCCGACATGGACGGCCGCTTCCCCCATCACCACCCGGACCCGACGGTGCCCGAGAACCTGCGTGAGCTCATCGTGCAGGTGCGGCAGCGAAAGGCCGACGTGGGGATCGCCTTCGACGGCGACGCCGACCGGATCGGCGTGGTCACCGACCGGGGGGACATCCTCTGGGGGGACGAGCTGTTGCTGCTCTTCGCCCGCTTCATCCTGAAAGAACGCCCCGGGTCCGCCGTCATCGGCGAGGTGAAATGCTCCCAGCGCCTCTACGACGACATCGCCGCCCACGGCGGCCGGCCCATCATGTGGAAGGCGGGCCACTCGCTGATCAAGGGCAAGATGAAGGAGGAAAAGGCCGTACTCGCCGGCGAGATGAGCGGCCATCTCTTTTTCGCCGACCGCTATTTCGGATACGACGACGCGATCTACGCCGCGGCGCGCCTGCTCGAGATCCTCTCCCGTACGGGGCAGAAGCTCAGCGACCTCCTCTCCGACGTCCCGAAAACGGTCACGACGCCGGAGATCCGGATCGAGTGCCCCGACGAGATCAAGTTCGACGTCGTGCGGGACGTGACGGAGGTGTTCCGGAAGGACCACCGGATCATCGACACCGACGGGGTCCGGGTCCTCTTTGCCGACGGCTGGGGTCTCATCCGGGCCTCGAACACGCAGCCCGTTCTGGTCCTGCGCTTCGAAGCCTCCACGGCGGCAACGCTCGATCAGATCCGCGCCGCTACGGAAAGAGAACTGCAACGCGTGTTGGCCCGTCGCCGCGCGTGACCCTGAGGCATCACGGATGGACTGGAGAATCAAGCGATGAACAGGCTGTCCCGAGGGCGCATCACGATCCTCCTTGCCGCCTTTCTGCTCGCAGCCGCGCTGCCGCTGTGCCGGGGGTTCGCGTGGGCCCAAGAACCGAAATCCCCGCCCCTGAAGAGGATCCTCGTCGGCCAGACGCCCCTGTGGGTCGAGGTGGCCGACACGCTGGAGAAGCGAGAGCGCGGCCTCATGTTCCGCCGCTCGCTGCCCGAGAACGAGGGGATGCTCTTCGTCTTCCAGGAGCCCATCGAGTTGAGCTTCTGGATGCGCAACACCCTCATCCCGCTCGACATCGCCTTCGTCGGGCCCGACGGCGTCATCCTGAACATTCACCAGGCCCGCCCGCTGGACGAAAGCGTCCTGTACCGTTCGGCGGGCGCCGCCAAGTACGTCATCGAAACCAACCGGGGCTGGTTCGCCCGGCACGGCATCGGGCCCGGGGACAAGGTCATCCTCGGCCGGTGAGGCGCACCGCCGTCCCGCACCCGAAAAGGAAAAAGAGGCGCAGGGAACTGCCGCCTCTTTTTGCTTCGAGCGATAGGCCGCACCGGGGATTCCGAATCCCGGCCGCTATTCCTTTTTCGCCCTCTTCGGCTCCTTCTTCTCGGCGGGCAGACGAGAGCGCCACAGGGAGAAGAAGGCCTGCGCCTGCTCCGTCACGAAGGAGGACCATTCCTTCATGAAGCGCTCCGAGATCTCCGAGAGGGCGCCCATGGCAGACTCGGGCTTGTCGCCCTCCGCCACGGCGGATTTGCAGGCTTCGCCCATTCTCTGCATGCTGTCCACCCAGGCCTGGCAGACCTTCGAATAGCCCTCGAACCAGCTTTTCGAGAAGTTCACGAATTCGTCGCCTGCGGACGGCGCGGAGCCGGACGGCATCGTGGCGAACATCTTCTGCCATTGCGAGAAGGCGTTCTCCCATGCCTCTTTTGTCGGGACCTGTCCCCCCATGCCGAACATCTTCAAGGGCTGCGTGTACATTTCGAAGAGCTCGTTGTAGGAACCGCCGAAGGCCTCCGTCCATTTCTTGAGCACGTCATCGGGCTTGTCCGCCGTGGACCCCTCGCCGACTTCCATCCACGCCCGGCTCATCCGGTTGTACATCGCCATCCCCTTGGTCATCATCTCGAGTGAGTCCTTGGTCCACTTCGCGTAGACATCGGTCAAAGGCTTCATCTGGTCGGCCATCTCGCTCGCCATAAAACACCTCCCTGTGCATGGTGGATAGCAACCGCCCCGGGTCGATCTCGATCGCGTTGCGCAAACGGGCCTGATCGTGCCGACTGTAGCGGACTTGACGGTTTCTTGGGATTTCGGGGGGACGCGCTGAACTCTTCCGTTTCACGGCAGCGGGCCGGGACAGGCCCTGCATCGGATGCCGTCGATTTCCAAAAAGTAACTACACGTTATGCGCCCGGCCGTCAACAAAAAAGTAACCGATGCAACGCAGGCGTTGCCGTTTGTTGAGGCCGCCCGCTAATCGAACTCGATCCGGTAGTAGAGGTTCGCGCCGGTCTGTGCGCCCGCCTTGCTCTCCACTTCCCACCTCCGGGTGAGGGTGTATCGCAGGGTGACATAGTAATCCTCGCTGAACAGGGAACGGCCATAGCTCACGTACAGATTCGGTCGAAGATACTTGCCCACCGTGACGATCGACTGGGTGGTCGTTCCCACCTTTTCGGACTTCATGTCCACCCTGTCCGGCCCGAATTGCCGTCTGAGCTGGCTCAGGGTCGATTCGGAGCCTCCGCCGGACAGGAGGGCCTCGGCCGCAGCGCCGAGCAGCGCCGACTGGGATCCGTCTCCGCTTGCCCGCTGCCCCAGGACGATATAGCTCAGGATGTCGGCGTCGGGCATGGCGGGCTCCGAGTAGAGCCGCACGAGGGGAGCACGCGGGGTGCCCGTGACGATGACCCCCGCCTTCACCTCCCTGAACCGGCCCAGGGACTGCCCGGCCTGGTCGGGCCGTTCCTCGATCGTGCGCAGGGCGAGAACATCGAGCCGCGGCTGGTCCGCCGGCCCGCCCTCGAAGACCACGCGCCCCCGGTGGATGACCAGACGGACACCGCGCGTGCTGTACGTTCCGTCCTTGAGGCGGATCTCGCCTGCGGCCTTCATCGCGTCGAGGGACCTCGCCGTGAGCAGCACGTCCCCCTCCAGTCGCGCCTCTATGCCCTCGGCCTTGATGAAGGCGCGATCGCCGAGAACGACCCGGACCTCCATGTCGAGGGGGATGGAACGGCCCTTCCCCGCCTCCCGGCCATCGCCGACAATCACCACGTCCCCGCTCGGCCTGATCACGGCCCCCTTCTCGCCGCCCCGGACGAAGAACTCCGGGATGGCGACGCCGCCGCGGATTTTCAGGGCCCCCGGCGAGCCCTCGAACGTGAGGGATGGACTGGCAAGCATCTCCAGCTCCGGCAGCCGCACGGTCTGGAACCGCTGCCCGGAAAGCCTGGCATCGATTCGCCGGATCTCCCTGTTTCCGATCTGCACGGTACCGGACCCCTCGATGAATCCGGGGCCTGAGTGCGCCCGAAACGAAGTCACGTGAACCGCCCGATCCTCGAACCGGGCCTCCATCCCCACGTTGCTGATCTGGATCCCCGTTGCGGGCAGATAGGCGCCGGCCTCTGCAATGCTCAACGTACCGTGCGCGGTTGGGTTGGTCCAGGTACCGTTCACGGAGCCTTGCAGATCGAGACGCCCCCTGCTCTCCCGGACCAGGCCCGGGAACACGGCGCTCAGAAGCCCCTTCTCGTGCATCTCCGCGCGGAGGTCAAGCTGCACGGGCCCTTCCCCGTCGACGCTGGCCGGCAGCCTCGCCGGGACGGGCAGACGAAAATCAGCCGCAAGGATGCCGTGGCGGGCGAGCCGGAGATCGAGATTGCCGCTCAGCGTCTTTTCCCGCCACGTCCAGCGCAGCTGCGCTTTCTCGGTCTGTGCGGCGACACGGCCACTCTGGCCTTCCAGGGTAATGACCCCCTCGGCCAGCCGGACCTCGCCGGAGGCATCCAGGTGCAACCGGGGATGCACCTTGCCGGCGGCCGTCACCGAGAGGAAGCCCGTCACGGCGAGCGCATCCGGCAGCAGAGGCCCGAAGAGTGCCGCGTCGAGGCGATCGGCCGAAAAACGGAAATCGCCCCTGTCAGGCAGTCTGCACGCAGGCCTCTCCGGCGATGTGACCCGCGCCTCCGCGCGGCCCGAAGGTCCCAGATCGGCGCGGAGATGCGCCGCGAGGCCGCGCTCGTTCCAGTCCAGTTTTCCCTCGGCCTCCCTGATCTCGATGGCTCGAGACCCCCGCGTCAGGGTTCCCGCAAATGCCGCGACGGAGGAAACGATCGTCCCGCCTTTCCCGCGCCAATCCGCCCGGAAGCCGCCATCCGTCCGCCCCTGGATCCGCCAGCCGGGGAGGATGGAGGCCAACCGGGCCAGATTCAGCTTCCGCCAGGCCGCCGCGAGAAAGCCCTTCGCGGGCTCGCCGGCGACGTCCATGGACAGCTCGAGGGATTCGCCGTCCCCGCCATCAATGCGCAACGGGCCCATTCGGGCCGTCCCGGCGGCAATCGCGAGCGGCACCGGTGCCCTCAGCGCCCAGGGCCCCGCGGCGTCGCTGCCTTTCAGCGACTCGATCGACCCCGTCCACGCGTCCTTCCCGTAGCCTCCCCGCAGTGCCGCCTCCATCATTCCTTCGCCCGTCTCGAGCAGGAGCCGGATCCTGTGATCCCTCACCGTGCCCGTGCTCGTCAGGGTTGCGGCATCGAGCCGAACGGGCCCGATGGCCGTCTTTTTCAGGAGCACCCGTGCCTCGAGGCGCTGCGGCTCCGTGCCGCCCAGCTCCGCATCCGCCTCGACAGACGCGGCCTCGAACCCTTGAATCGAGAGCCTGCCGCCGCGAACGGTCGCCGCGCCGGACAGTCGCTCTTCGGCGTATCGCACCCACCCGTCGGCCGTGAGCCTGCCACGGCTCCCGGGCACGAGCGCGGAGGGGTCACTCACCTGCGCCTGCCAGGTCAGGCGCTCCCCGAGGACTCCCGCCGCACGCGCCTCGAAGCCCGCCCCCTGCAGCAAGAGCCGATCGAGTTTGAGCGTTCCCGCCTGCCACCGGGCATCGATCGCACCGACGAGGGCCCGGTCCTGCAGGCGGCTCTTCAGGAGTCGGCCCTTCACCCGGGCCTCGAGGGATCCCGCTTCGGTCCTGTGGACGGCACCCTCCGCATCGAGGTTGACCGCCCCTCTCAACTCAGGGTTGATCGTCGCGGGATTCAGGCCCCTGGCCCGCAGAGAGCCGGTCCACGACATACCCCTGTCCCATGCCCCGCGGAGCTCGCCGTCCACGGTGCCGCCGAGGATGCGGCCCGTCAGACGGGTCATGCGGATGCCGTCGACGCCGCCCGTGAGATCGCCGGTCAACCGGGCCGACCGCCAGGCCTCACCGTGATTCTCCAGGGTGATGTTCCCTTCGAACCGGTCGGGCAGGCCCCTGAGCTCCATGGCCCCGGTAAGGGCAAGCGCGGGGATCCCGCTCACCTCCCCGACGCGGAACGAGGCGCCGGCGAGAATCTCCTGCGTCGAGACATCCACCTGCCCTTCGGCGGTCGCGAAAACCTTGCCCTCCCCATCCTTTACCTGGAGGTTGCGTACGTGCAGCGTCTTCCGGGTCAGGCCCATCTCGCCTTCCAACCGGAACTGCATCCGGTCTCCCGACGAAACGTCCAGTGAGACAGGCCCTGAGAGCTGCTCGGGGTCCTTGCCCGCTGCGAAATCCGCCTTCAAAGCCAGCGCGTCGGATGCCCCGTCCGCACGGTTTGTCCGAACCGCCAGATCGGCCTGAAGGGAGGGGAACAGGAAACCGGCCCGCACGCTGCCCCCTGCTGTTGCATCGGGCAGCCGGATCGCGAGGTCACGGACGGCCAGCACGGAGCCCCGGCCCCAGCTCACCTCGCCGCGGACCTCGCGGACGGCGACAGGGTCCCTGCCGGGCCTCCGGTAAACGACGTCGATGACGCGGAACCCGCGGATGCCGCCGCTCAGCGCCGCCATCAGTCTCGGGGCCCGGGGCCACTCGAGATCGTAGGGCGGCGCGCCGCCGGGGCCTTCGTCGTCGATCACGACGCCCTGGACGTCCACGGCATCCAGCCACACCGAGGCGGACGCCAGAGGCAGACCCTGCAGACGCAAACGCACCGAGGAAACGCGGGCCTCCCCGGTAGGCCAGGCCAGACGGAGTCCCTCGAGGGTCATACCGCGTGCCAGCGTCCCCGAGATCCGTTCCGCCTCGACCGTCACCGGCATCAGGCGGAAAAGGGCCGTCACCGCAAGGCGCGAGCCCGCGGCGGTGCAGACCAGCCAGGCCGTCGCCACCGCCGCCGCAACGGCGAGGGCCAGCACGGACAGGCCGATGACGGTTCTCTTCCTCAAAACTGCACCCCGACGGTGAAATGGAACCGGTAATCCGGATCGGACACCCCGACCTGGCGGGCGATGTCGATGCGGATGGGCCCCACCGGCGTGTAGTAGCGGATCCCCAGCCCCGCGCCCTGAGCAAAATCAAGGGTATCCAGGTCATTGAAGGCGTTGCCCGCATCGTAAAACGCGGCGACCCCCCAATTCTCCCCGATGGCCCGCTCCAGCTCGACGCTCCCGACGAGCAGGTGCTTTCCGCCGAGCACATCCCCCCGGGCATTCTTGGGTCCCAGCGACTGGTGCGCGTAACCCCGCACGCTGTTGTCGCCGCCCGTGAAGAACCGGAACGTGATCGGGACATCCAGGAAGTTGCCGTTCATGGACGTCGCCCCCGCCTGCCCCCTCGCCCTGACGGAAAACCGCTGCGGCAGTGAAACCAGGACATTGCCGCTTCCCAGGAACTGTGCGAAGCCGACGTCGGAGCCGAGCTGTTGCGTCGTTCCCCTCGCCTCGAGCTTGTAGTGAAAGCCGCGGGTCGGGCGGCTGAGGCTGTCGTAGCGGCTCTCGGAAAATCGGAGGCCCGGGACGAGGAGCAAGGTGTGGGTCGTGTCGCCGCCTGCCGTGGAATCCTCCTGCTGCAGCTCGAGGTAGATCGACCCGAGGCGTGCGCGCCCGAAGCCTCTCGACCTCTCCACTTCGGCCGAAACGGACTTGGTCGTGTAGCTGACCGTGTCTTCGCGCTGGACGGACACGCGGGCATTGGTGACGCTACGGAAGTCAGTGCTGCCCGGGATGACGTAACGCATCGCAGCCCCCTGGAGGCGCTGACTCAGGTTCAGCTCGCTGTCGAACTTGTGCGCACTGTCCCGCACGTTGAGATCTTCGTACCGCACGGAGAACCCCGGCCCGAAGTCCGTGGTATAACCCACACCCACGCGAACACTCTTTTGGGGCAGCGGATCGAGCTCCACGGTGACGGGCACCGTGCGGTCCCCCGCCCCCGCCTTGTCGGGCTGGATGACAACGGACCGGAAGCGCTGGGCGGTCCCGAAGTTGAGCTGGGTCTGAAGGACCTTTTCCCCCGAATAGGGCTCGCCCGGCCTGAAATCGAGAAAGGTCCCCAGAAAGCTCCTCGGGTATCGGGGCGCCCCGATAAAGCGCACATCGCCGAAGCGGTAGGGTTCCCCCGTTTCGAGGACGAGGTCAATCTCGGCCTTCGATTCGGCCTTGTCCACGCGGATCGTGCGGACCGCGAAATTCGCATCCAGGTACCCCTGTTCCAGGGCCTTGGCCAGGAGCTCCCCCTTTGCCTTCTCGTAGATGTCGTGTCGAAGGAAATCCCCCGCCCGCAGCGGGAAATCCGTAGCGGCCTGCGTGAGCACCTGGTCGTCTGCCCCGGGTCCCTGCACCTTCACCGTGACGTTCGACACGCGAACCGGTTCGCCCGCATCCACGCGAACCGTCAACCGGTAGAGCCCTTCTCCGGGTGTCTCCAGCCGCGTCGTGACCGTGGGATTGTAGTAACCGAAGGCTTCGAGGGCCTCTTTGGCCTTTCCGGGCGCCTGCCGCTCGAAACGCTCCAGCCAGAACCGGTCCACCCTGCCTTCCCGGATGAGCGCGGAGGGGACGGCCAGGGCAGCCTCGACGTTGGCCTGTACTTTGCCCGAGAGGCCCTCGACGACGACCGTAACGGACTCTGAGGCCGCCAGCGCCGCACCGACGGCGATGAGCAGGCTGACGGCCAGAGGCAGGACGATTCCGGACAGGATGGCCGCCATGCGTCCCGGGGTCTGATGAGAACCGTCCGATTGTGGAGGCGCTGAGACCATAGATGACCAGGAGGGGCGATCACCCGATGGGTCTTTCATGTTCGTCCCTGTCGGCAACGTCAACGAGCCCACGCAATCGTTCAAGGCAGGGGGAAACTCGCGTCCGTGCATCCGCGAGAAGGCACTCTGCAATGGCTGCGGATCCCGACTCGGCCACATACGAAAAGAAGGGGGGCGGACAACCCGTACCCCCCTGATCGTGAATGGTCGGGGCGGCAGGATTTGAACCTGCGACATCATGCTCCCAAAGCATGCGCGCTACCGGACTGCGCCACGCCCCGATCTTTGAAGAGAAGGTGTGAGGGTGGGAACGTGAGAAGGTTGGAGCAGCTTTCACCTGACGAGACTCTTCCGATTGTCCGACCTTCCTACCCTCTTACCTTCTTACACTCTGTCTTTTCCAGCCAAGCCCTGAACTTCGCGAAGGCCTGCCCCCGGTGGCTGATTCGGTTCTTGACTTCCGGGGGGAGCTCCGCCGCCGTGAGACCCTGCCCAGGGTCGAAAAAGAGGGGGTCGTACCCGAAGCCCATCGTTCCCCTCGGCTCGAAGAGGATCTCGCCCCGCCACGTGCCCTCGAAGGATGCGCTGCGCCCGTCGGGGCGAAACAGCACGAGCGCGCACCGGAAGACCGCCCCCCGCTTCGCTGCAGGCACCCCCTCGAGGGCCTTCAGGAGCTTTGCGTTGTTGTCTGCGTCCGTGGCTCCCGGCCCCGCATACCGGGCCGAGCGGATGCCCGGCTCGCCCCCGAGGACGTCCACCTCGAGACCCGAATCGTCGGCCAGCACGGTCTCCGAGATGCGCCGGGAGACCTCGCGGGCCTTCTTCCGGGCGTTATCCAGGAAGGTCCTCCCGTCTTCCTCCACCTCGGGGACCTCGGTGAAGTCCTTCAGAGAAAGGACATCGACCGGAAGATCGCTGAGCATGTGCCGCAGCTCCCGGACCTTCCCCTCGTTTCTCGTGGCCAGTACGATTCGTCGGATCAGAGCGTCTCCCCGAGACTTTCGATCTGTTTCTGCGTCAGCAAGGCGATGCCGGTTGCGGCCAGGTCGGTGAGCCCCTCGAGGCGCTCCCGCGTGAACGGCGCCCCCTCGGCCGTTCCCTGCACCTCGATGAAGAGACCCCCGCGGGTCATCACGATATTCATGTCCACTTCCGCCCGGGAGTCCTCCTCGTACTGCAGGTCGAGGAGCATCCGGCCGTCCACGAGCCCCACGCTCACGGCGGAGACGAAGTCCCGCACGGGCACCCTGTCGACGAGACCCTCGGCGCGAAGCTTCCGGAAGGCATCGACCAGGGCCACGAAGGCGCCCGTGATGGCCGCCGTGCGGGTACCCCCGTCGGCCTGGATCACGTCGCAGTCGATGTGGATCGTCCGCTCCCCGAAGGCCGTGAGATCCGTCACGGCCCGCAGCGCCCTCCCGATAAGCCGCTGGATCTCGTGGGTGCGTCCCCCGACTTTCCCCCTCGAGGACTCGCGCACACTGCGCTCGTGCGTCGAGGACGGGATCATGGCGTATTCGGCGGTGAGCCAGCCCCTGCCCGTGTTCTTCAGGAACGGGGGCACGCCCTCCTCGACGGAGGCCGCGCAGATCACCCGCGTGTCGCCCATCTCGATGAGAACGGAGCCCTTGGGGTGGCGGAGGTAATCCCTCGTGATCACGACGGGGCGGATCTCGTCGGGTCTGCGGCCGTCTTTCCTCATCGGCTCCCCCCGCTCACTGGAAGAATTCCCGGATGCTCTCCGCGATCGCCTTCGCGACGGCGGCCTGGATCGACTCCTCCTGGAGCTTCTTGCGGTCGTTGGGGTTCGTGGAAAACCCGATCTCCAGGACCACGGCGGGGATCGAGAGATTCTGCAGGATGAGAACCGGCGCCTCGCGAAGCCCCCGGTCCATGCGGGGGAAGACCGGGTCGAGCCTCTTTTGCAGCATCTGGGCGAACCGGACACCCTCGTTGAGGTGTTTCGTCCGGACCATGTCCCGGACGATGGCGGCGGATTCGCCCCGGGAGGGTCCCCTGGCGGCTTGCTGCCCCTCGAAACCGGGGAAGTACAGCTCGTAGCCCGCCGCCTCCTTCTCGAACCCCGCATTGACGTGAAGGCTGATGAACAGGTCCGCCTGGGCCTTGATCGCCGTGCCCACCCGGTCCGTCATCGCCACGTCGCTGTCGTCCGTGCGGGTGGAGCGCACCGTCAGGTTCTTCGCGTCATCGAGATTTCTCTTCACCAGGGTCGCGATCGTCAGGGTGACGTCCTTCTCGAGAACCTTGCGGGTCAGCTGGACGCCCTCGTCCTTCCCCCCGTGGGCGGGATCAAGGACCGCCACGAACCTCCCCGTCGGGTCCTTGGCCTCGGCAGGACCGACCCCGGCCGGCATCGCGGCGAGGGCGGCCAGCACGAACATCGTCGATAGAAGCAGTCTCATCATGCTCACCGGCTCATGGGATCAACCCCGCAGGGGTCCTGCGGGAAAGCGATTGTATACCGGAAGGGGATAGGCGTGTCAACCGAAACGGCAGGGAAGCGGCGACGGGCGACGCGTGCGTTCGGCGGTCCCGATCCCCCGGGTCATTGGAGCTTCTTCTTGTCGGCCCTTTTCTCCTGCCTCTTCTCCGGCTTCGCGTCGGAGACCCGGATCCGTTCCACCGTGATGACGGCCTTCAGGCGCTTGAGGGCGCCCACGACATCGTTGAAGTGCTTCAGGTCCGTCACGTCGAGGTCGAACTCGCAGATCGCCTGCTCTCCGGGTATGGTCTCCACCGTCGCGTGGCTGATGTTGACGTCGTGCGTGGAGATGGCCGTGCTCAGCTCGGCCAGCAGCCCTTTCTTGTCCCTGCAGGTCACCCGGACGTGCACGGGGTAGGTGTGTTTCTCCGTGATGTTCCACTGCACGTCGACGATCCGCTCGGGGTCGAAATCGGCGATCATGGGACAGTTGGCCCGGTGGACGCTCATCCCGCGGCCCCGGGAAATATAGCCCACGATCTCGTCGCCCGGCAAGGGGTCGCAGCACTTGCCGAACCGCACCATGACGTCATCGATCCCCGTGATGGACACCCCCGTGGCTTCCGGCTTGCGCAGCTTCTTCCAGATCTTCTCGGGAAGCGACTCTTCCTTCTTCTCGGGTTCCTCCGGCAGGTAGCGGTTCACGATCTGCCGGGCCGAAATCTTCCCGTAGCCGATGAGGGCCATGAGGTCGTCGACGTCCTCGATGGAGTACTCCTCGCAGATCTGCTTGAGCTCCTCGGCCTTGAGGATCTGGCTGAGGCTCAACTTGTGCTTCCGGAACTCCTTCTCCAGGATGTCGCGCCCGAGGGCGATGCTCTTGTTGCGCTCCTCGGTCTTGATCCAGGCCTTGATCTTCGAGACGGCCCGGGACGTGACGGCGTGCTTGAGCCAGTCCTTGCTGGGGTGGCGCCCCGCCTGGGTGATGATCTCGACGGTGTCGCCGTTCTGGAGCTGATAGGACAGGGGCACGATGTTGCGGTTCACCCGGGCCCCCACGCACTGGTTGCCCACGTCGGTGTGAATGCTGTAGGCGAAGTCGATGGGGGTGGCCCCCTTCGGGAAGGCCCGCACATCCCCCTGGGGCGTGAACACGTAGACCTCGTCGGGGAAGAGGGCCAGCTTGAGGTTCTTCATGAACTCCCGGGGGTCCTTGAGGTCCTGCTGCACCTCGAAGAGGTCCCTGAGCTTCTGGATCTGTTCCTGGTCGCTCCCCTTGAGCGACCCCCGTTCCTTGTAGCGCCAGTGGGCGGCGATGCCTCCCTCGGCCCACTCGTGCATGTCGCGGGTGCGGATCTGGATCTCGACGCGCTCCCCGTAGGGGCCGATGACCGTCGTGTGCAGCGAGCGATAGTTGTTCGCCTTGGGCATGGCGATGTAGTCCTTGAAGCGGCCCGGCACGGGCTTCCAGAGCGCGTGGACGACGCTCAGGGCCTCGTAGCACTCCTTCTCCTTGTTGGAGTCCAGGATGATGCGGAAGGCGAGCAGGTCATAGACTTCGTCGAAGTCGATCCGCTGGGTCTCCATCTTGCGGTAGATGCTGAAGTAGTGCTTCGCCCGGCCCTCCACCTCGCCCCTGAGCCCGAAGTTGGCCATCTCCCGCTGGATGATGCCCTTGACCTCCTGGGTGTATGTATCCCTTTCCTCCTTGCGCTTGTCGATCCGCTGCACCAGGTCGTTGTAGGGCTCGGGGTAGAGGTACTTGAAGGCGAGATCCTCGAGCTCCATGCGGATCCAGTTGATCCCGAGGCGGTTGGCCAGGGGGGCGTAGAGCTCGAGGGTCTCCGTCGCGATGGCGCTGCGCCGCGGCTCGGGCTGGAATTCCAGTGTGCGCATGTTGTGGACCCGGTCGGCCAGCTTCACCAGGATGATCCGGATGTCGGCCGACATGGCGAGGATCATCTTGCGGAAGTTCTCCGCCTGCCTTTCCTCGCGGCTCGCGAAGGTGATCTTGGAGAGCTTGGTCAGCCCGTCGACGAGAACCGCCACCTCCTTGCCGAAGGCCTCCTCGATCTGGGGCAGGGTCGCCAGGGTGTCCTCGACGGTGTCATGCAGGATCCCCGTGACAATCGAAGCCGCGTCGAGCTTCATGTCGGCCAGGATGTTGGCGACCTCCATGGGGTGCGTCAGGTAGGGCTCGCCGGACAGGCGCATCTGTCCGGCGTGGACCGTGGCCGAGAAGATGTAGGCCTTCTCGATCAGCTCCAGGTCCGCCTGCGACGCGTACGTCCCGACCTTATCGAGGATGTCCGTTATTCGGATCATTCAGGGCTTTCAGCTCTCCCTGGACGATGTCCCGGATCACGGCCGCCGCCTCGGCGACGGGGATCAACCGGGTCTCGCCCGTTCTGCGCATGCGCATCTCCACGCTGCCCGCGGCTACGCTCTTCGGCCCGAGGGTCACCCGGATGGGGATCCCGATGAGATCGGCGTCATTGAACTTCACGCCGGCCCGTTCGTCCCGGTCGTCGAGGAGAACCTCGACGCCCGCCTCCTCGAGCTCGCGGTAGAGCGTCTCGGCGGCGGCGGCGATCTTTTCGTCGTTGACGTTCACGGGGACGACGATCACCTGGAACGGCGCGATGGTCATGGGCCACACGATGCCATGGTCGTCGTGCTGCTGTTCGATGGCGGCCGCCACGGTCCGGCCCACGCCGATCCCGTAGCAGCCCATGATCATGTACTTCTCCTTGCCGTCGCGGTCGAGGAAGGTGGCCTTCATCGCCTTGCTGTACTTCGTGCCCAGCTTGAAGACGTGCCCCACCTCGATGCCGCGGGCAAACCGGATCGGCTTCCCGCAGCGGGGGCAGCTGTCGGACTCCTTGATGATCCTCAGGTCCGCGAAGGCCGTCACGTTGAAGTCACGCCCGAGGTTGGCGTTCTTCACGTGGTAGTCCTCGCGGTTGCCCCCCATGACCACGTTGACGCGGTTCATCAGCGAGTAGTCGGCATAGACGGGGGCCTTGATCCCGATGGCGCCGGCAAACCCCTTGGGGGAGCCGGTCACCTCGAGGACGATGTCGTCGGTGGCCAGCTCCACCGAGTCCGCCCCGAGAACGTTTCTCAGCTTGGCCTCGTTGACCTCCTCGTCGCCGCGGATGAGGACGGCCACGGGCTTGCCGTCGGCCACGAAGACAAGGGTCTTCACGATGTCCTGGGGGCTCACATGCAGGAAGGCGGAGACCTCCTCGATCGTCCGGACATTGGGGGTGTGGATCGTCTCGAGGGGCTTGAACAGCGCGGCGTCGAGCGGCTTTTGCTCCGGCCGGGCGATCTCCGCCTTCTCGAGGTTCGCCGCGTAGTCACAGCTCGAGCAGAAGGCCAGGGCGTCCTCGCCCGTGTCGGCCAGGACCATGAACTCGTGGGAGTAGGCCCCCCCGATGTTGCCCGAGTCGGCCTCGACGGGACGGAACCTCAGCCCGATCCGCGAGAAAATCCGCGAGTAGGCCTTGAACATCCTCTCGTAGCTCTCATCGGCGCCTTTCTCGTCGGCATCGAAGCTGTAGGCGTCCTTCATGTCGAATTCGCGGCACCGCATGACGCCGAACCGGGGCCGGACCTCGTCGCGGAACTTGGTCTGGATCTGGTAAAGGTTCCGGGGGAGCTGCCGGTAGGTCTTGATCTCGTTGCGTACCAGGTCCGTGATGACCTCCTCGTGCGTGGGCCCGATGCAGTAGTCACGCATGTGGCGGTCCTTGAACCGCAGCAACTCCTTGCCGTAGAAGCCCCACCGCCCCGACTCCTGCCAGAGCTCGGCGGGCTGGACGGCGGGCAGGTACACCTCCTGGGCCCCCGCGGCGTCCATCTCCTCGCGGATGATCTGCTCCACCTTTTTGACGATGCGGTACCCCAGGGGAAGGACGGAGTAGATCCCCGAGGTGAGTTTCCGGATCAACCCCGCCCGGATCATGAGCTGATGGCTGATGACCTCCGCATCCGATGGCACCTCCCTGACCGTGGGCAAAAACATCTGGGAATACCGCATGATCACGTCCCCCTTTCCAAACGCATCCGTTCGATCTCCTGGAGAAGAACTTCGACGAGTTGCTCCTCGCTGACTTTTCTGACCGGCTTGCCGTGCTTGAACAGGATGCCGAGCCCGCGGCCGCCGGCGATGCCGATATCCGCCTCCGCGGCCTCGCCGGGCCCGTTCACGACGCAGCCCATGATGGCGACCTTGAGATACTCCTTCATCCCTGCCAGCCTCTTCTCCACCTCCTCGACGAGGCCCGACAGGTCGATTTCGCATCGGCCGCAGGTCGGACAGGCGATGATCTCGGGCCCCACCCTGCGGATTCCCAGGGCCCTGAGGATCCCGTAGGCAATGGTCATCTCCACGGCGGGGTCCCCGGTGACGGAGACGCGGATCGTGTCGCCGATCCCCTCGTGCAGGAGCACCCCGATGCCGATGGAGGACTTGATGCTCGAGGCCAGCACGCTGCCCGCCTCGGTGACCCCCAGGTGCAGGGGGCAGTCGGTCATCTCCGACACCAGCCGGTAGGCCCGGATCATCGTCGGCACGTCGGAGGATTTCAGGGAGAGCTTGAAGTCACGGAATCCCAGGTCCTCGATGAACGCGACGCTGCCCATCGCGCTCTCGACGAGGGCCTCCGCACAGGGCCCCCCGTGCTTGGCCAGCAGTTCCTTCTCCACCGAACCCGAGTTGACGCCGATGCGCAGGGAGGCCCCCCGCTCCTTCGCCGCGGCGACGATGTCGCGGATCTTTTCCCGCCCCAAATTTCCCGGGTTGACGCGCACGGCATCGGCCCCGCTCTCCAGGGCGGCGACGGCCAGTTTCCGGCTGAAATGGATGTCGGCGATCAGCGGGATCCCGATGCCCTGCCGTATGGCCCGGATCGCCCGGGCCGCCTCCTCGTCGAGCACGGCCACCCGGACGATTTCGCAACCTGCCTTTTCGAGCCGGCCGATCTGCGCGACGGTGGCTTCCACATCCCGGGTGTCCGTGGACGTCATGGATTGGACGGCCACGGGTGCATTGCCCCCGACCGGGACGCTCCCCACCCGGATCTGCCGGGTCTTCTTCCTGGCTATCGTGTCGTGTTCACTCATGATTTCGTCGGGTTGAATCGATACCCGGCAGTTCCTCCATATCACGAATCACAAAAAAAGGGCAGGGTCTTGTACGCCCAGCCCTTCTCACCCTCTTCGCCTCTTCGCCTCTTACCCTCTCACCTTCTCTTCAGGCGACGATGACGCCTCAGCGTCCCCGCCAGCAGTACAGGCAGAGGTCCTTCTCCGGCAGGCCGATGGCGTCGATCATCTCGTCGATGGTCAGGTACTTGAGCGAGGTGACATTGAGGTCCTCGCGGATCCATTCGACCATCTCCCGGTAGGCCTTCGTCTTCGGGTCCAGGTAGGGGGCGATGCTCTCCGGGTCCTTGCCCCGGATCGTGCGGATCGCGCGTCGCGCGGCCAGTTCCCCCTTCGTGCGCGTCGAGCTGCCGTAGATGCAGGGGAACATCAGCGGCGGGCAGGCCACGCGGAGGTGGATCTCCCGGGCTCCGTTGTCCCAGAGTTTCTTGATCGTGAAATTCTTCAGCTGGGTGCCCCGGACGATGGAGTCGTCGCAGACGACCATGCGGCTGCCCCGGATCACGTCTCGCACCGCGATGATCTTCATCGTGGCCACGAGGTCCCGGATCTCCTGGGAGGGCGGCGTGTAGCTCCGGCCATAGCCCGGCGTGTACTTCACGAGGGGCCGCTTGTAGGGGATGCCCGATTCCATGGCGTATCCGACGGCGTGCCCGATTCCCGAGTCGGGGATGCCCGTGACGAAATCCGCCTTCACCCGGTCCTTGCGCGCCAGGGCCCTTCCGCAGCGCTCGCGGGCGATCTCGACCGACTTGCCCTCGTAGTTCGACGAAGGCTCCCCGGTGTAGATCCACAGGAAGGCGCAGACCTTCTTCTCGGGCATCGCCGGCCGCAGCGGCTTGATCCCGGAGCGGCTCAGTTTGAGGATTTCCCCCGGCCCCGGGTACATCATCACCTCGTAGCCGAGGTTCTGCAGGGAACTGGCCTCCGTGGCGACCACGTACTCGCCCCGCTTCCCCGTGCCCCCGACGACGAGGGGAAACCGCCCGTGGAGATCCCGGACCGCGTAGATCCCGTCCTCCTTCAGGATCAGCAGGCAGAGGGACCCCTCGACGAGTTTCTGCATGTTCACGATGCCGTCGACGAGGGTCTCGCCCCGGTTGACGAGACGCGCCACCAGCTCCACGGGGTTCACGCCGCCGCCCGCCATCTCGCTGAACGAGACGCCCTGCCGCAGAAGTCCTTCGGCCAGGGCGTCCTTGTTGGTGATCAGGCCGCTGGCGGCGATGGCGTAGGTGCCGAACCGCGAACGGACGATCAGGGGCTGGGGCGCCACGTTGTTGATGGAGCCGATCCCCATGGTGCCGCTCATCTCCCGGTAGTCGCCGATGAACTTCGACTTGAACTGCGCCTGGCTGATGCTGTGGATCGTCTGATAGAACCCCCGGCCCCCGAAAATGGCCATGCCGCCGTTTTCGGTCCCCAGGTGCGAATGGTAATCGGTCCCGTAGAACAGGACCTTTGCACAGTTCCGGTTGGAAACGACGCCGAACAATCCTCCCATTTGCCTTCCCTTCCTCGCTTCTCTTGATGCGCCGCGGAGCCCCGCGGCCTACTCGAGCGTGGCGACGGCCCGGGCGATCCGCTTCGTGCCCTCGACGATGAGGTCCATCGATGTGGCGTAGGAGAGTCGGACGTAATCGTCGTTTCCGAACGCCTGCCCGGGCACAACGGCGACATTGGCCGCCTCCAGCAGAAACTCGCTGAACGCGTTCGAGCCGGTGAGCGCCTTGCCTCCGGCCTTCTTCCCGTAGAGACCGGCCACCCGGGGGAACACGTAGAAGGCGCCCGGCGGCGTTGCGCAGGAGATCCCCGGCACCGCGTTGAGCGCCGCGACGATCGTGTCCCTCCGCCTCTTGAACTCCGCCACCATCTTCGGGATGAAGGACTGATCGCCCAGGAGGGCCTCGATCGCGGCCTTCTGCACGATCGACGTGGGGTTCGACGTGCTCTGGCTCTGGATCTCCGTCATGGCCGCGATCACGTCCTCGGGTCCCGCGGCATACCCCATCCTCCAGCCCGTCATGGCGTGCGACTTGGACAGGCCGTTGACGACGATCGTCTTCTCCTTCATCTCCTCGCTGACGTTGGCGATGTTGGCGAAGGCAAAGCCGTCGTAGACCACCTTCTCGTAGATGTCGTCGCTCACGACGATGATGTCCTTGCCCCTGAGCACCTCCGACAGGGCCTTCAGTTCATCGAGGGTGTAGGCCGCCCCCGTCGGGTTCGAGGGGCTGTTGAGAATGAGGGCCTTGGTCCGCGCGGTGATGGCCTTACGGAGTTTCTCCGGCGTCAGCTTGAAGCCTTCCGCCTCCGTCGCGTCGACGATGACGGGCGTGGCGTCGGCCAGCAGCACGATGTCCGGGTAGGAGACCCAGTAGGGCGCCGGGATGATCACCTCGTCGCCCTGCCCGAAGAGGACCTGGGCCATGTTGAACAGGGTGTGCTTCGCGCCCGTGGACACGACGATCTGGGAGCGCTTGTAGGCAAGGCCGTTGTCCCTGCGCAGCTTCTCGATGACGGCGTCCTTGAGCTCGTCGATCCCGCCGACCGGGGTGTACTTCGTGAACCCCTCCTGGATGGCGCGGATCGCCGCGGCCTTGATGTTGTCGGGCGTGTCGAAATCGGGCTCCCCCGCGCCGAAGCCGATGATGTCGCGCCCCTCCTTCTGGAGGGCCTTGGCCTTCATGGTGACCGCCAGCGTCGGAGACGGCCGCAGCACTTTCGTCAGAGGTCCGAGCTTCATGGGCTTACCCCCTTGCGGATGGATTGGCGTATTTTTCCTGCAGTCTCTGGAGGACGACCTCGGGGACGAGCCCGCGCACGGACCCCCCGTGGCCGGCGGCCTCCTTGATCAGGTTCGAGCTGGTGTAGAACCACTTGTAGCCCGTCATCAGGAAGACGGTCTCGATGTCGCGGTTGAGGCGGCGGTTGATGAGGGCCATCTGGAACTCGTACTCGAAATCCGACAGGGCCCGCAGCCCCCGGAGAATGACCTGCGCACCGGCGTCCCGCACGTAGTTGACGAGCAGCCCCGAGAAGCTGTCCACGCGGATGCGCGGGTCGTCCCCCACGACCTGGCGGATCAGGTCCATGCGCTCCTGCACGGCGAAGAGGCCCGACTTGTTCGGGTTGTAGGCCACGAGGATGATGAGCCGGTCGAAGAAGCGAAGACCGCGCTTGATGATGTCGAGATGCCCGTTGGTGATGGGGTCGAACGACCCGGGATAGACCGCCAGTTTCTCCATGCTCCCCTCCCCTTGCGAGATTTCGGATTGCCGCGCAGGGCCCGACGCGTTGCCCCCGGGGGCTCAGGGCGCGCCCGGCCCGGGGCCGTCCCCCTCCGACGGCCTGAGAAAACTCAGCGCCGTATCGCCGTAGCGGCGGCTGTCCTCGACCCGGTATCCCTCGCGCCGCGCGGGCAGTTCGTCCCGGACCGAATGCTGAACGACGAGAACCCCGCCCCGGGCCAGCAGCCCGAGGGATCGGATGAGCCGGAGGGTCGCGTCGATCGCGCCTGCCCCGTAAGGCGGATCGGCGAAGATGATGTCGAAGCGTTCCCCCCGCCGGCCCAGCAGCCTCAGCGCCCGGTCGACGGGGCACTCGGTCACCTCGATGTCCGGCACGCCGTCCTCACCGGCGGGCCTGTTGAGAAAGCCGCATCGCCCGATGTTCGTCCGGATGGCCTGCGCACAGGCGCGGTGGCTCTCCACGAAGAGCACCCGCGAGGCCCCCCGGCTCGCGGCCTCGAGCCCGACGCCGCCCGCGCCCGCGAACAGATCGAGAAACCGCCGGCCCTCGACGGACAGGATGTTGAACAGGGATTCCTTCACCCGGTCCGTCGTCGGCCGGAGGAGGTTCGCCCTCGGCGCGACCAGGATCCGCCCCTTCGCCTTCCCCGCGATGATGCGCATACGAAACCAGGCATCAGGCATTAGGCATGAGGCATCAGGGCCCGAAAGAATTCCGTTCCTTTTCCCAATGCCTGGCGCCTGTTGCCTCGTGCCTGCTATTGGAGATACTCCCTCGCGTAGATCTCGGCGATCTGGATCGCGTTGAGGGCCGCCCCCTTGCGCAGGTTGTCCGAGACGACCCAGAGGTTGATCCCGTTCGGGATCGACTCGTCCTCGCGGATCCGGCCCACGTAGGTGGCATCCTTGCCCGCGGCATGGATGGCCAGCGGGTACTCCCTCTTGGCCGGGTCGTCCACGACGACGACACCGGGGGCGTTCCGCAGCAGTTCCCGCACCTCGGCCGCGGTGATCTTCCGCTGCGTCTCGATGTTGACCGATTCGGAGTGGGCGCGCAGGACGGGCACGCGCACCGTCGTCGCCGTGACGGCGATGGAATCGTCGCCGAAGATCTTCTTGGTCTCCCAGACCATCTTCATCTCTTCCTTCGTGTAGCCGTTCTCGAGAAAGATGTCGATCTGGGGCAGGCAGTTGAACGCGATCTGGTAGGGGTAGACCTTCGCCACGGGCTCCTTGAAGCTCAGCAGGGCTCGCGTCTGGTCGATGAGCTCCTCCATCGCCTTCTTGCCCGTCCCCGAGACGGACTGGTAGGTCGACACGACGATCCGCTTGATGCGCGCCGCGTCGTGGATGGGCTTCAGGGCCACCACCATCTGGATCGTGGAGCAGTTCGGGTTGGCGATGATCCGGCGGTTCCTGTACTCGGCGATCTTCCCGGGGTTCACCTCGGGCACGACGAGAGGGATGTCCGGCTCGTAGCGGAACGCCGCCGTGTTGTCGATGACCACGCAGCCGGCCTTCGCCGCGAAGGGCGCGAACCTCTGGCTGACGCTCCCCCCGGCGGAGAAGAGACCGATCTCGACGCCCTCGAAGGAATCCTCCCTGAGCACCTGCACGGGGTAGGCCTTGCCCTTGAACTCGAGCTCCTTGCCGATCGAGCGCTCCGAGGCCAGCAGCCTCAGTTCGCCCACGGGAAAGTTGCGCTCCTCGAGAATGCTGATCATTTCGTTCCCCACGGCGCCGGTGGCGCCGACGACGGCAACACGGTACGTTCTCATGAAATCCAACTCCTCCTGCGTTGATCTGCCCGGAGTGCGCTCGCGCCCGGCCCCGCGGCGGCCGCTCAGGGCGTCGACTCCGATTTCGTTTCCGTTTTGATCTCCCCCGCCCCCGTCGGCTGGTCGCCCTTTGCCGGCCCGAAGAGGCGCCGGATCATCCTCAGGACCCACCAGACGGGCCCCGAGACGGCATAGCTGACGGCGAAGGTGAAGATCATGATCTGCGGCTCCGCCAGGACGATGATCATCAGGATGACCGCCAGCACCACGGTCATGAAGGGCTCCCGGGTGAGGAAGTGCAGGTCCTTGAAGCTGTAGAACTTGATGCTGCTCACCATCAGGAGCGACAGCGCGACCATCCCGGCCAGGACGGCCGCGTGCGGGAATGTCCCCTCCCCGCCCAGGTAGAAATAGAGCAGCACCGTCGAGGCGACGACGATGGCCGCCGCCGGGATGGCCAGGCCGTTGAAGTAGCGGCTGTCGATGACGCCGATCTGCACGTTGAACCGGGCCAGCCGCAGGGCCCCGCAGGTCGTGAACAGGGCCGCCGCGAGCCACCCCCACTTCCCGAAGGCGCTCAGCGACCAGGTGTAGGCCAGCACGGACGGCGCCACGCCGAAGGCCACCAGGTCCGCCAGCGAGTCGTACTCCACGCCGAACCGGGAGGTCGTGTGGGTCATGCGGGCGATTCGCCCGTCCAGGCCGTCGAGGATGAGCGAGATGGGGATGGCGAAGGCCGCGTGGATGAAGTTGCCCTGGATCGAGGCGATGATCGCGTAGATCCCCGCGAAGAGGCTCGCCGTCGTGAAGAGGTTGGGCAGGATGTAGATGCCCTTCTGCATCCGCTCCTTCCGGAAGAATTTCTCCCGCCGGCTGAAGCGGTCTCTCTTGAAGTTCTTGTTCATCACAGGACCCCCAACGGTGTCTCCCCGGCACGCACCTTCTGGCCGGGCTGCACGAGAATCCTCGAATCGAGCGGCAGGACCACCTCGAGGCGCGAGCCGAAGCAGATCAGCCCGAACCGCTGCCCCCGGGCCACCTCCATTCCCTCCCGGACCCAGCAGACGATCCGGCGCGCGATGAGCCCCGCGATCTGGATGGTGAGGAACGCCTTGCCCTCCTCCGTCCGGATCAGGACGGTGTTTCTCTCGTTGTCCGCCGAGGCCTTGTCGAGATCGGCCGAGAGGAATTTCCCGGCGTGGTACTCGATCCTTTCCACGCGACCGGCATGGGGGACGCGGTTGACGTGGACGTTGAAGACGTTCATGAAGATGCTGACCTTGCGGTGCGGCCCCTGCAGCAGGCCGTCGAGATGCACCTCCTCGACCCTGAGGACCCTCCCGTCGGCCGGGGAGACGACCAGCCCCTTCTGCCCGGGAACCGTCCGCTCCGGGTTGCGGAAGAAGAAGATGACGAACAGCATGGCCGCACACGCAACCAGGGCAAGCCCCTTGAGCCCGATCCAGGACAGGGCGACCGTGAGGAGCCCAAGCCCGACAATGAACGGGACCCCTTCCCGTACGATGTATCCGCCGTGTTCGTCCATGGGTGTGCCGGCTCTCCGTCGCTCAGTCGCCGTGCCTGTACTTGGAGAGTAACGCGTAGATCCGGTCCTTTGCGGCCAGCTTCATCTTCTGCAGCGTTTTCTTTTCCATCTCCTCCTGCGCGGTGAGGTAGATCCGCCTGTTGAAATCCTCGAGCGCGGCCTCCAGCCTCCGGTGATCCTCCACGTGTTTCCTCAATTCGCCGTCCTGCCCGATGTGTCGTTCGATGAGCAGTTCGTCGGTTCGTTCCATACTCGCCTCCCGCATCCTGAAAGAGTCCTGCTTATACCATAAACGCCCCGGTCCATGTAGCGAAAATTGGACGGCCGCAGGCTTGGGGCCCACCGGGGTCAAGGCTTTCCCCCGAGCCGGATCTCGGCTTCGGAGCGCCGGAGGTAACGGGGAACGAAGGTCGTCAGGTCGAGGATCTCGCCCCGCCGCATGCGCCTCCGTCCGATCAGCGCCACGCTCGAGGCCCGCACCGATTGCAGGTTCGGGGCCGGGAAATGGGTGAGGCCCCCCGGCCTGTCCGCGATGCAGTCCGCCGCCGCCGCCAGCCCGTCGCCCAGGAAGAGGGTGTCCCCGTCGGCGCGCGAGATGATCTCGGCGGGGGGAGCGACCCTTTCCTCCATCAGCGCCTCGGGAAACCCCTCCCCGTCGGCCCGGTAGAGCGCCCCGTAGACCTCGCCCTTGCGCGCGTCGAGCAGGGGACAGATGAGCCCGGGGAAGCCCGCGGCGTTGTAGGCGAGCGCCTCGAGGGTGGAGACGCCGACGACGGGCGTACCCGTTGCGAGGGCCAGTCCTTTCACCGTGCTCGCACCGATGCGCAGGCCCGTGAAAGAGCCGGGCCCCACGGTCAGCGCGATCAGGCCCACGTCCCCGATGCCGATTCCCGCCAGCAGCAAGCCCCATTGCAGGGCGGGCAGCACCGTCTCGGAATGATGGACGGGCAGCTGAAAGAAATACTCGGCGAGAACCCGTTCATCGCTCAGCAGGGCCACCCCTGCCGTTTTCGTCGCCGTGTCGATGGCCAGTGTGATCATGCGCGGCCCTCACTCCCCGAAGATGCGCATGATATCGTTGTAAAACACGAAGATCATGAGCATCACCAGGATGAAGAACCCCACCTGCTGGGCACGCTCCCTCCACCGGATATTGACCTCCTTGCCGGTGACGAGCTCGATGAGGAAAAACAGCAGGTGTCCGCCGTCCAGCACGGGGATGGGAAACAGGTTCAGCACGGCCAGGTTGATGCTCAGAAGGGCCATGAAGAAGACGAAATTCATGATGCCCTTTTTGACGTGCGCCCCCGCCATCTGGGCGATCGCGATGGGACCGCCCAGGGAGTCCGGCGAGACGATGCCCTGGACCATCTTGACGATGCTGATGACGGTGAGCTCCGTAATGTTCCAGGTCTGCTCGATTCCGGACCACAGCGCCCGGAATGGGTTCTGGCGGTCGACGAAGGTGTTCTTCGACGCCCCGACGCCGATCCTCCACGTGTCCATGTCTTCGCCGAAGATGCTCTTGCCCCGGGTCATCTCCGGCTTGACGCGCAGATCCTGCAGCGCCCCGTCCCTCTGGATTCGCACGACGAGTTCCCGGCCCTTGCTCGCCGCGACCGTCTCCGCCAGCTCGCCCCAGCGGACCACGGCCCTGCCGTCGATGGCGACGACGGTGTCCCCGGGGCGGATCCCTGCGGCCTCCGCAGGCGATCCCGCCTGGATGCTGCCGATCTCCGTGGTGAGGCTCGGCACGCCCACCATGAACAGCACCGAGAAGGCCAGGACGGCGAAAAGGAAATTGAACAGGGGGCCGGCGATCACGATCGCGATCTTCTTCAGCACGTGCTGCTTGACGAACGAGCGCCTCTCGTCGACGGGCGACACATCGTCGGTGTCCGACTCGCCGAGCAGTTTGACGTATCCCCCCAGCGGCACGAGCGAGATCATGTACTCCGTTTCGCCGACCTTTTTTCCGATGAGCCTGGGGCCGAACCCGAGCGAGAACTTGAGAACGCCCACCCCGAGGGACTTGGCCAGCAGGAAATGCCCCAGTTCGTGGACGAAGATGAGGACACCCAGCAATATGATGACCGATACGACGTTGACACCCATGGCAATGTCACCCTGCTCTTTTTTTCATGATTTCCTCCGCCTGCCTTCGGGCCCATGCATCGGCCGACAGGACGGCCTGCACGGAGGAAAGGGCCACGGGCGCATGCCGGGACATGACCTCCTCGATGACCTGCGCGATGGCCGTAAACGGGATCCGTCCTTCCAGGAACGCATGGACGGCCGCCTCGTTGGCCGCGTTCATGACCGCCGTCATGGTTCCGCCCGCCCGTCCCGCCTCGTATCCGAGCCTCAGGCAGGGGAACCGCTCGACATCGGGAGGCAGGAACTCCAAGCGGCCTGCGGCGGCCGGATTGAAGGGGGGGAAGCCCCCCGGAGCCCTCTCCGGGTAAAACAAGGCATAGGAGATGGGCCCCCGCATGTCCGGGACGCCCAGCTGCGCGAGGACGGACCCGTCGATGAACTCCACGAGGGAGTGCACGATGCTCTGCGGGTGCATGACCACGTCGATTCGCTCGTAATCGATCCCGAAGAGCCACCTCGCCTCGATCACCTCGAGTCCCTTGTTCATCATGGTGGCCGAATCGATCGTGATCTTCTTACCCATGGCCCAGTTCGGGTGCCTGAGCGCGTCCGCCACGGACACCCGCTCCAGCTCTTCCCGTGTTTTTCTCAGGAAAGGGCCGCCCGAGGCGGTGAGGATCACGCGGCGCAGGCTGCCGGGCGGGGTGCCCTCGATGCACTGGAAAACGGCGCTGTGCTCGCTGTCGACCGGGATGAGCCGGACGGCCTTCGCGCGCGCCCTTTCCACGACAAGGGGCCCGGCCGTGACCAGAGCCTCCTTGTTGGCCAGGGCCACATCCTTGCCCGATTCGATCGCCTCCAGGGTGGGGACCAGGCCCGCCGCACCGACGATGGCCGAGAGCACGAGCTGGGCCGTCGGCGCCGTCGCGACGCGGCGGCAGCCTTCCTCACCCCACAGGACGATGGTCGTATCGGCCGGGCCGAGCCTTTCCTTGAGCCTGCGGGCATGGTCCTCGTCCATGACGGAAACGAATTCCGGCCGGAAACGGCGGACCTGTTCGCTCAGCCGATCGATGTTGCGGCCGGCGGCCATGGCGACGACTTCGAGCTGTTCCGGGTTCTTCGACACCACGTCGAGGGCGCTGACCCCGATCGATCCGGTCGATCCCAGAATGGCGATCTTCTTCACGAGAGAACGTACGTCCTGTAGTAGTATACCCAGGGCACGATGAACAGCAGGCAATCCAGCCGATCGAGGATCCCGCCGTGGCCCGGCAGGATCGTGCCGGAATCCTTGGCGCCCGACGCCCTCTTGATCAGCGATTCGAACAGGTCTCCCAGCTGGCCGATCACCCCGCCCGCCAGGGCGATGAGGGCGATGTGACCCGCGGGCACCTCGGGCAACAGGAAATGCCGGTAGACCAGGCACCCCGCGACACTGCCCGCGGCAAGTCCCAGGAGGCCCTCCACGGTCTTTCCGGGGCTGACGTGGGGCATGAGCTTGCGCTTCCCGAAGGTCCTGCCCGCGTAGAAGGCGGCGATGTCGCCCGAGAACGCCAGGACGATCACGAAAAAGATCCAGAGCACCCCCCTGTCGCCCCCCCGCAGCAGGATGAAATGGGACAGCATGAGAGGCAGGTACAGGTAGCCCAGCGCGTAGCGGGCCAGCGGATTGAGATCGAGCACGCCGTCCCGCGCCTCGAGGAGGTAGAGGATGAAGACCGCCAGGGTCGATACGACCGAGACGGCCAGGAGGGCCGCCGGGCCGCCGAGCGCGGCGGCAAGCGGCGCCAGGAGGCCGAACCCCAGCAGGGCACGCTGCAGGCTCACGCCCGTCTCCCCGTAGACGAGGCGGTTGTACTCGAGGACGGCAACGGCGGTGACCAGCAGGATGAAGCCGGCGAACAGCCCCTCCGTGCCGAAATAGATGACGGCGAAGAGAATCGGCACGGCGACAATGCCCGTGACCCATCGCTTGGCGTGAGAACCGGTCATGATCGTCTCTTCGGCAGCTGTTCGCTGGTCAGCCCGAACCGCCGCTCCCGTTTCTGATACTCGACGATGGCCTCGATGAGATGCTCTTCGCGAAAATCGGGCCACAGGGTTTCCGTGAAATAGAACTCCGTGTAGGCCACCTGCCAGAGAAGGAAGTTGCTCAGGCGGTACTCGCCGCTGGTCCGGATGAGCAGATCGGGGTCCGGGATCCCCTTCGTGTGCAGATAGCCCGCGAAACGCTCTTCCGTGATGTCCGAGGATTCGACGGCGCCCCGCCGCGCATCCTCGGCGATCCTGCGGACCGCCTGCAGGATCTCGTCGTGGCTGCCGTAGTTCAGGGCGAGGATCAGCGTCATGGCCGTGTTGCCGGCCGTCGTCGCGATGGTCGCGTTCAGGGTCTCCAGCACCCGGTCGGGAAGCGCCCCCGTCTCGCCGATGGTGAGCAGGCGGATGTTGTTTTCCATCATGGTCTTGAGTTCGGAGCGCAGGTAGCGGTCGAGCAGGGTCATCAGTGCCCGGACCTCCCGCTCGGGACGGCTCCGGTTTTCCGAGGAGAAGGCATACAGGGTGAGATAGGGGATCCCGATTCTTCGGCAGGACTCGACCACGCTCCGCACCGATTCCGTCCCTTTGCGGTGGCCTGCAATGCGCCCCAGGGAGTGCTTCCGGGCCCACCGGCCGTTTCCGTCCATGATGATGGCGATGTGGCGCGGCAGATTGGTTTTGTCGAGCTGCTCCATTCAGGCTCTATTTATCGATTTTCAATGATGAATTTCCGTTTGACTATCACAGCCTGCCGACATTTTCAAGGGATGTTTCTCCCGCCCGCGGCGCGGCAAAAAAGAAGGAGCCCGGGGGCTCCTTGCCTTGTCTTCAACCTCTTGCCGCCGGGCCGAGTCGGTTCTTCCAACGGGTCGATCAACCATGCCCGCATGCAGGGCCTGAGGGATCGGTCTTCAGATTTCCATGATTTCCTTTTCCTTGGCCTGCAGGACCCGGTCGGCCTTCTCGATGAAGTCGTCGGTGATCTTCTGGACCTCGGCCTGCAGCCTGAAGAGCTCGTCCTCGGCGATGTCGCCGTCCTTCTTCAGCTTCTTGAGCTCCTCGTTGGCGTCCCGGCGGAGGTTGCGCAGCTTCACCTTGCCCTCTTCGGCCATCTTCCGCACCACCTTGACCAGCTCCTTGCGGCGCTCCTCGGTGAGGGCCGGGATGTTGATCCGGACGATCTTGCCGTCATTGACGGGGTTGAGGCCGAGTTCGGATTTCTGGATGGCCTTCTCGATATTCGGGATCACGCTGGCGTCCCAGGGGGAGATCTGGATCAGCCGGCTCTCGGGAACGGACAGCGAGGCCACCTGATTGAGCGGCGTGGGGACCCCGTAATAGTCCACCTTGATCCCGTCCAGGAGGGCCAGCGAGGCGCGCCCCGTCCTGAGCTTTCCGAAGGACTTTTCGA
>Ga0209407_1000316_pt1 | contig 65870 bp, 61 predicted proteins | sample AD_JPNHG3_MetaG_FD_184410 | JGI IMG/M metagenome (GOLD analysis project Ga0209407, IMG submission 184410) | Active sludge microbial communities of municipal wastewater-treating anaerobic digesters from Japan - AD_JPNHG3_MetaG (SPAdes) (version 2) | ecosystem: Engineered > Bioreactor > Anaerobic...
CCAAAAAAAGCAAAAGCGTATTGGCCAGGTGTAACATCACGTTCGTCCAATGGTACCCGCCCGCATAATTACCGTATAACTCCCCGTCCAGCATCAACGATAACCACGTCAAAGGATGCCAGTTGGCTTCGTGAAAAGCGGTAAAGGCCCATTTGATACCTTCCCGGGTCAGCCCTGCCAGGACCCGGTTGTTCTGCGAGACATAGGGGCGATCGTCGAAACCGATAAAATCATGATTACGTACCGGTTCATAAAGCCCCACCACCAGGACGGTCAGGCACAGCACCACCAGAAAATTGAGTTTCGCTTTCGAGAAACGGTCAGTTATTGATTTTGCTTCTGACATAGGCAAGGTTTTTTCTCGCTTCTGCATGATGAGGGTCGATCTTCACGACCTCCTGAAAGTGCCGGCCGGCAGCTTCATAGCGGCCCAGATTGGCCAGGGCGATGCCCATATTGTTGTGGGCCATCACATCATCCGGGGCAATCAGCAAGGCCCGGCGGAACCTTTCTATCCCTTCTTCCGTCCGGCCGGACTGGGCCAGGGCGGAACCGGCGTTATTCCACGCGGCCACGTAATCGGGCTTGAGGCGTAAGGCATCGTCAAAAAACCTGATGGCCTCCGAATAACGCCCCTGCCGGGCATGGACATAACCCAGGTTATTCAGCGCTTCCGGATAATGGGGCCGATAATGTAACGCCTTGCGAAAATACGTCACGGCTTCTTCGTATTGCTCCCGATCTGTCAGAGCGACACCGATATTGTTGTAGGCCTCCACAAAATTCGGCCGGTATCGCAGCGCCTCCAGGTAGAACGATTGTGCTTCCGCCGTGCTGCCTTGCGATGTCAGGGCCAGTCCCATGTTGTTGTGGGCATAGGTATAGTCCGGCTTGATGCGCAGCACCGCCTCGAAATGTTGAATCGCCGCCTGTATTTTTCCTTCTTTCAGTAAGGCCGCCCCCAAATTGTTGTGCGCCACCCAGTTTCTTTCGGTCACCGCCAAGGCCCTGCTGAAAAGCCGGATACTGTTGTCCCAGTATGAGAGCTGATACCTTGTGCAGAGAGCAAAGAATACTATCAAGACCAAGGCGGCGGCGCCGGGGCACATTTTCCCCCACGGAAATTGATTCAGAAACGCCGCCCCCCCCCAAACAATCATGATGAAGACCCCTATAAACGGCAGATAGGCATAACGATCCGCCATGGCCTGGTGCCCCGCCTGGAGGATGCCGATGACGGGGAACAAGACGCCCAGATACCACAACCAACCCACAATAAGGTAGGGTTTGCGCCGGAGCTGGGCCAGGCAGGCGCAGGTCAGCACGCCCAGGAAAACAGCAGCCGCCAGGCCCTGCCACAAAGGCACCTGCATGGGATGGGGATAGAAAACAGCGAGCTTGACAGGCCAAAGGAGTTTGCCGAGATAAACGACATAGGATACCAGGGCATGAGCGAGGCGCGTCCCCAGGGAGATCACATCCAGGGAGGCCAGCCCCTCTTCACGGTTGACCGCCCAAATGGTCCCGCCGCTCACGGCGAAACTCAACAGCAAAAGGGGGACTTTTTCCATCACCAACCCCCGGCGCCCCATAGTGAAACGTAAAGGGCGCCGGGAAGGTTGACCTGCCTCGCCGGCAACGACACCGATGCGCTGCAACGGCCAGAAATCCATCAGCAGCAGAACAAAAGGCAGCGTCACCACCATTGGCTTGGAAAGCAGGCCGGCTGCAAACAGGACCGCCACCAGCGAGTAACGGAAAAGGGAAGGATGTCGATCGTAGCGAATATAGGCCCAAAGGGTCGTCATCCAGAAAAAGGCGCTCAGGACATTCTTTCGTTCCGCCACCCAAGCCACGGATTCCACATTGAGGGGATGGAGGGCAAACATACCAGCCACAGCGGCGCTTTTCCACGGCTCACCCGTCATCAACCTGAAAATGTGGAAAAGGATCAGGGTGTTGGCAATATGCAGCAAAAGACTGCTCCAGTGATGACCGCCGGACCGCATCCCGAAAAGCTGAAAGTCCGCCATATGGGAAAGCCAGGTCAGGGGATGCCAATAGCCGGTATGGGTATCCCGCCACGCCCAACTTATGCCTTCCCGGCTCAGTCCCGCCTTAACATAATAGTTCTCGGTTACATACGTCGGATCATCATAGTTGATGAAATCCTGCTCCTGAAGGTCCCAGTACACCATCAGGAGCAGGACCGTCAGACAAATCATCACCAGGATGATTTGCCGGTGCATCTTTTCACTCTTGCTGATGAGGGACATTTTGCCTTTTGTTCTTTTCTAAAAGTTTCAGATTATACAGCGCCGCCTCATGATCGGATCGTAACCGCAGCGCTGCCTGGAACTGCACCCGGGCGTTTTCAATATCACCTGCCGCAGCGAGTGCCGCACCAAAATCGTTATACAAATCCGGATCATGGGGATTCACGACGATAAGCCGCCGGTAGAGGGCGGCCGCCCCGCCGCTGTCCCCCTTCCGGAAAAGCACCGCCGCCAGGTTCCTCTGCATCTTTATCAGCCCCGGACTCAGCTCCAAACCTTTGCGAAACAAAGAGATGCCCTTGTCCAAATCACCCCGGGCCACATATGCCTGTCCCAGGTTATTGTAAGCAATGGCAAAGTCGGGATTGATGGCGATGGCTTTTTCCAGATGGATTATAGCCTGATCAAATTGACGCTTCTGAAAGTAAACGACCCCCAGATTGTTGGCCGCCTCATAATTGCCGGTTGTTTTCGCCAGGGAAGAACCAAGGATCGTCTCCGAATTTTTCCAGAGCGCCGTCTGACGATGCGCGCTCGCCGTCATCGCCAGTAAAAAAGCCGTGGCGCAAAAGATTGCGACGAATCTTGATTTTTTTCCCGGCGCGGCCCAGGCCGCGCTCAACCAGGCAAGCGCCATGAATATCCCGATCATAGGGATGTAAGTGTACCGGTCCGCCATCGCCTGATTGCCGACCTGAACAATGCCGATAACGGGCAGGAGTGTCAAGACATACCAGAACCAGCCGGTTTTTAAATAATCATAGGAACTGCGGGCCCTTATCACAAGAATGGTCAAGAGGGACAAGACCGCGACGGATAAAACCACCGCCGGCATTGACCAGGCCTTAGGATATGGATAAAGGAGGGCGAGTCTGTCGGGCCAGATCATCTTATAGATATAGGCCACATAAGACACCCCGGCATTGGCCAGTCTGTCGCTCAGCGCTATCTTGTCCAAAGGCTGCAAGGCGCCCCCGGCCTGCTGGGCATAGACGGTCACGGCGCTGGAAAGGGCGGAAAGAAACAACAGGGGCAGCTTTTCCAGAACCAGCCGGCGCCGGCGGCCCTCCCGGAACTCCGGCCGCCCCAACGGCCAAAAATCCAACAGCAACAACACCAACGGCAAAGTCACCACCATCGGCTTCGACATCAACCCCAAAACAAAAAACACCACCACCAAAAAATAACGAACCGCCGACGGCGACTCAACATATCGCACATAAACACCCAGGGTCAAAAACCAAAAAAAACCGCTCAACACATCCTTACGCTCCGCCACCCACGCCACCGACTCCACATGCAGGGGATGCACCGCAAACAGGGCCGCCACAAAACCGCTCCGCCACCACGCACCCGTCATCCGCTGCAATACCAAAAAAAGCAAAAGCGTATTGGCCAGGTGTAACATCACGTTCGTCCAATGGTACCCGCCCGCATAATTACCGTATAACTCCCCGTCCAGCATCAACGATAACCACGTCAAAGGATGCCAGTTGGCGGCATGGAAGGTCGTAAACGCCCAAACTATCCCTGACCATAAAAATCCCCTGTTGACGTGAGGATTGTCCTGAACATAGTTGGGATCATCGTAAATAATGAAGTCGAAATGAACGACCTGGGCATAAACAATCATCACCAGACCGGCAAGGAGCAAGCATATCGACAATTTATTCCGAAAAGGTCTCGATGAAAATAAGCTCGTCACTAACCTGCCGCCTCCGCCGGGTCTTCCGCCCTCAAAACTTATAATCAAATGTCGGCAACCAGCCGCTCATTTTCATCTTTGGTTCTGGCCGCCTGCGGGGACGGGGGTCCGCCCCCATAGTTCCCCCGTTTGATTTTCCCATAATATATGCTATAGGATTTCGCCAGCGCTATGAATAAATTCCTGAAGAAATTCCCTTTGCTGCCCCGTGGGAAAACATACCCCCCGGCTTCCTTGCGGGCCCTGTCATTCTTAGCGGGTGTCCCCCGGGCATGGTGATTTCTATTTTCAAAAGCAGAAAATGGGTCTTTATCCTTCTTGGCGCCGTACTTCTGGTTGGCGTTATCCTCCGGATCCATCTGCTGCCCGTCCCCCTCGAGCGTGACGAAGGTGAATATGCCTATGCCGGGCAATTGATCCTGCAGGGCATCCCGCCTTATGAGCAAGTCTATAACATGAAATTGCCGGGCGTATATTTTATTTACGCCCTGATTATCCGCCTGCTCGGCGAGTCCCCCGCGGCAATTCATACCGGGTTGCTCATAGTCAACCTGGTCACGATCCTGCTTCTCTTTTTATTCACCCGCAAGCTTTGCGACGAGGCAACGGCGCTGGCAGCAGCGGCGACCTTTGCCATTCTCTCCGTAAATCCTTTTGTTCACGGCGTTTTTGCCCATGCGGAACACTTCGTCGTCTTGTTCGTTCTGGCGAGTCTCACCTGCCTGCTGCACACCTGGGAGTCCGAAAGCAGGCCGGTGGTTTTTCTGTCCGGCCTGCTTGCCGGAATCGCCTTGCTCATGAAGCAGCATGCCGTGAGTTTTGCCGGATTGGCTTTGGCCGCTTTGCTCATGGAAGTTTTATTCAAAAAGGACCGACCTTCGTGGAAATCATCCCTTATCCCCCTGATCTTCCTGATGGGGCTGACCATGCCCTTGTTGTTGACATGCCTGTATTTCCTTCGCGTTGGCCTGTGGGAGAAATTTCTTTTCTGGACCTTCTTCTATGCCCGGGAGTATATTTCCATTACCGATCCCTTATCCGGCCTCGCCGATCTCAAACACAAAATAAACCTTATTTTCAACTATGCCGGTGCGTTGTGGATCCTTAGTGCTGCCGGGGCCCTGGCGCTTTTGTCCCCATGTATAGACTTGAAAAAACGCCTGTTTATCGTCTTATTCATTATCTTTTCCGGCCTCGCCGTAACACCGGGATTTTATTTCCGCGAGCATTATTTCATCATGGTCTTACCGGTGGTTTCCCTTCTTGCCGCCTTGTCCTTACGATCTCTCGGCGCATATCTGGGCGCCTTATGGCCTGCCCTGCGGGTGGCCCTGCCGGCCTTAATCTTTATCCTGGCGGCAAGCTCGTCTATCTTCCAAATGCAGGATTATCTTTTCAAGATGAGCCCCTTGTCAGCCATCCGCCTGACCCACTCACTCAACCCCTTTCCCGAATCTTTGCCTGTCGCCGGCTATCTCAAGGAACGTTCGCTGCCGACAGAAAAAATCGCCGTCCTCGGCTCGGAACCGCAAATCTATTTTTACGCCCAACGGCCGGGGGCAACCGGGTTCATATATATGTACCCCTTGATGGAAAGGCAGAGATTTGCGTTGACCATGCAGGAAAGAATGGTCCGGGAAATTGAGTCGGCTAGGGCCAAATATATCGTTTTCGTTCATATTCCTACTTCATGGCTCCGGAAGGAAGAATCATACGACCATGTATTCGGCTGGTTTTTTGATTACGTCTCCAGAAATTACAAGCCCTGCGGTTTGGTGGAAATCAAAGATGCCTCGACATCCACATTTTACTGGGATCAGGAGGCGGTGGGACGCAAGCCGCTTTCCCCGCTGTGGATATCCATTTATGAAAGGATCTCATAGCCGGTAAGAAAAAAGGGGCATGTTCATGGCATGCCCCTTTTTTCTTACTATACCCGCTACTTGATTATGGAGTAATCGCGCCGCTGCTGTCCGTCGTGTAGGTCGTGTTGCCGCTGGCATGAGACGCGGTAATGACCAGGGAGGAATTGTTGCCAGTGGCCGTCATCGTTACGTTCGCCGAGGGTTTGTAACCATAGCCGGTCAGGGTCGCCGTGCTGGTAACGCTGCCTGCCGGCGAATCGCTGAAGAAGGCCTGGGCAGCCGTATAGGCGTTTTTCACATCCGCCTTCGCGTTGGCATTGTAGCCTCTGGTCCGGTACGCCGTGAACTGCGGGATGGCGATGGCCGCGAGGATACCGATGATCGCGATAACGATCATGAGCTCGATGAGGGTGAAACCCTTCTGTCCTTTTCTTTTCCTGAATACCTTCATAATCTTTTACTCCTTTCGAATAATTGTTATTTTTTAACTGGTTAATGAATCATGTTATTTATTCTTGCTTTTCGATCCCCCCTTTCCTGACATGATAAATTAGTCGGGACTTATAACCCCACTGCTGTCTGTCGAATATGTTTTTGTACCACTGCTGTGGGAAGAGCTGATCGCCAATGTGTGAATGTCTCCTGAAGCGTTTGTTGTTACCAGGGGTGAAGTTTTAAATCCGTAGCCCGTCAATGTGTTTACATCCGCAATGCTGCCTGCCGGTGAATCACTGAAAAAAGCCTGGGCGGCAGTATAAGCGTTCTTCAGATCCGCTCTTGCATTGACATTGTACCCCCGCTGCCGATAGGCACTGAATTGGGGAATGGCAATTGCGGCCAAAATGCCAATAATGGCGATTACGATCATAAGTTCGATCAGCGTAAAACCTTTACTCGCTCTCTTCCGATAAAAGATTTCCATCACGATCCACCGTAAAAAAATCTCGATCCTGTTAAAGCAAAGTCCATGCCAATATCCATAACATAAACTTTCGTTAAGTCATGACTTTAAGCTTTTGAATTCAAGACGTATTTGAATCACCTCTCGTCGGTCACCTGCCTTCCTGCGTTAATTCCTGAGGATCAAGTGGTGATTTTCACCGGTGTGCCGTGATTTGCATCAATGGATCTCATACCGGGGTGGCAATGATTGTAATCTGACCCTTGGGGAAAACCTTAACTGCCGGAATATTTCCTCCTGCCATTGATTATCTTCCTGCCTTGCGAATCAGCCGGAAGATTTCTTTTGTCAAGATAAAAGCATAATCCTTGACAACAAGGCAAATAATTTCTATTCAGATCACGGCAGTAGCGCGTAACGGCGAAAAGAGGGGAAGCAGGCCATGTACGAAGTGACGATCAAGAAATCCTTTGCCGCCGCCCATATCCTCAAGGAGATCGGGGGCAAGTGCGAGGACCTCCACGGGCACAATTTCCTGGTGGAGGTGACGGTAGCCGGCGAGACCTTGAACAGCGAGGACCTCCTTATCGACTTCCGGGACCTGAAGGGCTGGACAAACGAGATTCTCGAGGAGTTAGACCATAAATATCTAAACGAAGTCGAGGCCTTCCGGGGGGTCAACCCGTCTTCGGAGCGGGTGGCGAAACACCTTCACGACCGTCTGGCGCCGAAGGTGGAGGCGGCGAAGCTCCGGGTCGTCTGTGTCACGGTCTGGGAATCCGACAACGCCCGGGTGGCTTACCGGCCATGATCGACGTCCAGAACCGCAAGGATCACCGGAAGATTCCCATCACGAAGGTGGGGGTCAAGGGCATCAAATACCCCATCATCGTCCTGGACCGCGCCCAGGGCACCCAGCCGGTGAACGCCACGATCAACATGTACGTCAACCTCCCCCACCATTTCAAGGGGACGCACATGAGCCGCTTCGTGGAGATCCTCAATGAATTCCGGGGTCAGATCAATATCAAGACCTTCCACGTGATCCTGGAGAAGGTGCGGGAGAAGCTCCGGGCGGAATCGGCCCATATGGAGATCTTCTTCCCCTATTTCATCGAGAAGACGGCGCCGATGACCAAGGCCAGGAGCCTCATGGAATATAAATGTCTGTTCTGCGGCACCCTGAACGGCGGCGGGACGGACTTTCAGGTGGGCGTCATCGTCCCCGTGACGACGCTGTGCCCCTGCTCCAAGGAGATCAGCGAGCGGGGGGCCCACAACCAGCGCAGCATCGTCACCGTCAAGGTACGGTTCCGGAGGTTCTTCTGGATCGAGGATCTGATCCGCATCGTGGAGGATTCGGCCAGCGGCGAGGTCTATTCCCTCCTCAAGCGCCCCGACGAAAAGTTCGTCACGGAGCGGGCCTACGAGAACCCCATGTTCGTCGAAGACGTGGTCCGCAACGTCGCCGCCCGTCTGAAGGAGCACCCCAACTTTCCCTCCTTCACCGTGGAGGCGGAAAACTACGAAAGCATCCACAATCACAGTGCCTATGCCTACGTGGAGGGAAAATGACCGCAAAAACACCGCCGAAGAATTTCTTCAACATCTACGCCCACGGTTTCATCCGTGCCGCGGTATGCATTCCGGAGGTGAAGGTGGCGGATGTGGATTTCAATGTTCGGGCAACATTGAAGCTGGCGCGGCAGGCGGCGGCCAACCACGCCGTCTTCGCCCTTTTCCCGGAGCTGGGGATTTCCGCCTATTCCAATGAGGACCTCTTCCATCAGGAGGCCCTGCTTCAGGCGGTCCGGGAGGCCCTGGGAAAGATAGTCGCCGCCTCCCGAAAGCTCGGCGGTATCATTATCGTCGTCGGCGCCCCCCTCCAGGTGGATGACCGCCTGTTCAACTGCGGCGTCGTCATCTGCCGGGGCCGGATCCTCGGCGTCGCCGTCAAGTCCTACCTGCCGAATTACCGGGAATTCTATGAGCGCCGCCAGTTCACCCCCGCGGAAGAGGCGATTTCGGCCGCCATCTCTCTCTGCGGCCAGGAGGATATCCCCTTCGGGGCGAATCTGATCTTCCAGGTCCGGAATATCCCCCATTTCCGCTTTTACATCGAGATCTGCGAGGACGTCTGGGTCCCCATTCCGCCCTCCAGCTTCGCCGCTTTGGCCGGGGCGACCCTCATCGGCAATCTCTCGGCGTCGAACATCACCATCGGCAAGTCGGAGTACCGTCAGAGCCTGGCCGCCAATCAATCCGCCCGGTGCGTGGCGGCCTATCTCTACGCCGCGGCGGGACCGGGGGAATCGACGACGGACCTGGCCTGGGACGGCCACGCCATGATCCACGAAAACGGCAATCTCCTGGCGGAATCGGCCCGCTTCGCCCCGGAGGCGCAGGTCATCTACGCCGACCTCGACCTGGACCGCCTCGCCCAGGACCGGATGCGCCTCACGAGCTTCAGCCAGAACGGCCGGACCCACCACGACCGGGTGCAGGCCTTCCGGACGGTAAGCTGCGAGGTGGATCTTCCCCGCACGCCGCGCATCCTCCTGGAGCGGGAATATCCCCGCTTCCCCTATATCCCCGCCGATCCCGGCAAGCGGGACCAGCGGTGCTACGAGGCCTATAATATCCAGGTCCAGGGCCTGGCCAAACGGCTCCGGGCCACAGGTATCGGCAATGTGGTCATCGGCATCTCGGGAGGGCTCGACTCCACCCACGCCCTCATCGTGGCGGCCCGCACCATGGATCTCCTCGAGCTGCCCCGGGGAAATATCAAGGCCTACACCATGCCGGGGTTCGCCACCACGGACAAGACCTACACCAATTCCCTCCGGCTGATGAAGGTCCTGGGGGTGGAGGCCAACGAGCTGGATATCCGGCCGAGCTGCCTGCAGATGCTCAAGGATGTGGGACATCCCTTTGTGAAGGGGGAACCCGTTTACGATGTCACTTTCGAGAACATCCAGGCGGGGGAGCGGACCTCCCACCTCTTCCGGCTGGCGAACATGCGCCGGGCCCTGGTGGTGGGAACCGGCGATCTTAGCGAACTGGCCCTGGGGTGGTGCACCTACGGCGTGGGCGACCACATGTCCCACTACAACGTCAACGCCAGCGTCCCCAAGACCCTGATCCAGCATCTGATCCGCTGGGTGGCCGACATGGAGATCCTCTCGGCGGAGACCTCGGCGGTGTTGCGCGACATCCTGAACACGGAGATCAGCCCGGAACTGATCCCCGGCGCCGCCGGGGCGCAGCCGGCGCAGAAGACCGAGGCGGTGATCGGCCCCTACGAACTCCAGGATTTCAACAACTTCTACGTCACCCGCTTCGGTTATCTCCCCACCAAGATCGCCTTCCTGGCCTACTGCACCTGGCGGGACGTCCACCGGGGGAGCTGGCCGGACATTCCGGAGGAAAAACGCCACCAGTACGCCATCGGGGAGATCAAGCGCTGGCTGGAGGTTTACCTGTACCGCTTCTTCAAGACCAGCCAGTTCAAGCGTTCCTGCATTCCCAACGGCCCCAAGGTGGGCTCGGGGGGGTCCCTGTCCCCCCGGGGGGACTACCGGGCACCCAGCGACAGCGAGGCCACGGTCTGGCTGGAAAATCTTCGTCTCGTCCCGGAGGAGGAATAAATGAGGAGGAATAAAACCTTTTTACCGGAGAGGAACGGAAGGGGGATAAAAGACTTACTGTGATCATGCCGTTTTCATGCGGCGTGGCGCTCCGCGGGGCATGAGCTTTTTTGCAAAAACAGCGATATTACATGATAATCACGGTCTGAAGACAGACTCTCTTACAAGGTGAGGTGCTAAAGATGAGACGACAGCAATACAAGGACTTCGACGCCACGGAGCTTTTCTGTCCCCGCTGCCGGCGGTCCGTGCCCGTCCGGAAGCGGCTGCTTTTGGTCTTGTCCGAAGGGGAAAAATACGACTACACCTGTGTTTACTGCGGGACCTCCGCCGGGGACAAGCTGGTGAAGGACAACGATGGCGTAAGGATCATTCTCGGATGATTCACGAACATGATCCGGCAGCGATTTAATGATCGCACCCTGCCGTGGCTACGATTAAAAGCCGTAAACTTTTTTTATGTCCCGGCGTTCGTCAAGAGGTCAAAAATAAGGCCGCCGTCCCCTTCGGGACAGCGGCCTTTGTTTGTTTAGCAGTTAGCGATCCAAGATTTCCCGCCGGGCAAGCCCGGATGCCATCTTCTCCCTCACCGTCCGGCCGGGGCATTACCCCCGCCGGCGGCAGCCGCATCGGCGTTTAGCGCCCGATGACGTAGCGATAGGGGTCGATCTGGTCGCGGAGGATGCTCAGCTCTTCTTCCGTCGGCGGTGCGTTCTCCACGATCTTCGGGGCCTTGAGGAGCTCGAAGCCGCAGTTGTCCTGCACGTCCTTCTCGGAGTAGCCGGGGTTGATGGCGATGATCCGCATCCGTTTGGATTCCGGCTCAAAGTCCATGACGGCCATGTTCGTGATGATCTTGTAGGGACCGGCGCCCAGGGGCAGACCGGACTTGGCGCGGGAATCGCCGCCTTCCAGCCAGCCGGGGGTGGTGATGTACGAGCACTTCTCGGTGAAGCGCTTGGGATCCTGGGGGGTCATGACCATCATGCGCCAGCAGAAAGACGCAAAGTCGTTGGCGCCGCCGCTGCCGGGGAAGCGGACCTTGGGTTTCTGGTGGTCCGCCCCGATGCGGGTGGAGTTCAGGTTGCCGTACATATCGATCTGGGCGCCGCCGAGGAAGGTGTAGTCCAGCATGCCGCGGCAGGCCGTTTCCATGATTTCCGCCATGCTGCTGGCCATGAGGGCCTTCCAGGTCGTCCGGGAGTCGCCGACGGAGATGGGCATTTCGGGGATCAGGGGCGCGGCGCCGCCTGCTTCGAACAAGATCACCAGGTTCGGTGAATGGGCCTTCTGGGCCAGCATGGCGGCCGCGCAGGGGGCGCCGGTGCCGACGCCGACGGATGCACCGTCTTCGAGTTCCCTCGCCGCGGTGCAGATCATCAATTCCATTGTATTGTAGTTTGCCATAATCTCTTATCTCCTCCTTTCTATTCCCTGGCGCCGATCATCAGCCATTCTTTCTGCCTGAGTTTCAGCATCTTGTGCATGCCGCCGTTTTTCTCGATGTATTCGTAGTGATCCTTGCAGCTGTAGATGTTCTTATCGAGGAACGCCTTGAATTCTTCCGGATCTTTCTCCACTTTCAACCATTCACGGAGATGTTCTTCATCGGAGAAGTACTCGCCGTACATGTTGCCGGGATAGCTTCCGAAAGGCTGCTCGATAACGGCATCGACGCACCAGTAAGGAATGAAGGTCGAGGTGGGGTCCCTGCGGATTTCGTCGTTGGTAATCAAACGTTCACAGGTGACGATAACCTTTTTCGAGGAGCGGGCAATGTCGTAGTCCGACATGAGGATGCCCTTGGTCCGGCAGTTGCCGTAAACATCCGCCTCATGGACATGGATAAGACCGACATCGGAATACAGAGCCGGTACCAGGGCGTAATTCGTCCCCGTAAAGGGGCACTTCACCTTCACCGCGCCGCTGTACTTGAAGGTATCGGTCCCCATCATGTTGCGGATGGGATGGAAGGACACGCCGGCGCACGCAGCCTTATAGCGTACGGCCAGGGTGTAATTGGTCCATTCTGATACTTCCACTTCGCCGCTTTCCATGTACTGCCGCGCATTGGGGGACAGCCCTCTGGCTTCGAGACCGATGATATAAGCGGCATCGCACCTGTTGAAGCATTTACCGGCGGAAAGAATCTCGAAGTCATGGGTAGCCGTATGCCCGGCCAGTCCCAGGTTCTTCTTTCCCTGTCTGACGATCTCGTGTAACACAGCCGCCGGGATTCTGTTCACACCGAAGCCGCCGATGGAAACATAATCGCCGTCCTGGACATACTTTGCGACTGCATCTTTCACCGTGGTGAGCTTGCTCACGAGGGCGCGGCTTTTATGGCGGAAAAATTCCCTCGCCTTGTCCGCATCGGGATCCGTGAAGATCCTTCCAACTCCTTGTTCAATAACGTCCACTGAACCTACCTCCTTCTCTTTATTGTGTTACGTTTTATCTGCCTATTCCTATACGCCTGTACGGTTCGTAAGCATTCGATATGTCTTTAAAATAATCAAGGGGTTATAACGACTGCGTTGTAACGCTGGCCTCTTAGCACAAGAAGCCGTGGGAAGCAAGGAAAATATTCGGTTTCTTGACGATTATCGCGCCGGTCCGGGCAGCTGCTTATGTCTTTTCCCTCAGAGCTTTTTTTTCGCCAACGCCGCCTTCAGCTTCTCGCCCAGAGAGCCGGCAACGGGCAATCCTTCCTGTTCTGCACGGTCTTGATAGACAACTTCCACATCCCGGACGGCGGTGGCGCCGGCGAGATAATCTCCCAGGATCTCACGGCTGTGGGCGTTTTCATGGCAATAAACGCAGAGATTCTCCCAGTTGCTGCCATCGGGAGGGTTGTGGTGATGATTGCCGTCTTTGTGATGCACTGTCAGGAGCTGGCGGTTCGGGCCGGAAAATTCCCGGCCGCAGTGGGCGCAGACCAAACCGTGAATCGTCAGGGAACGCTCCCGGTAATCTTCCGCCGGTGGTTTCCGCTGCCCCGCCTTCAGTTCCCGGACGACATCGGCCGCGTCCCGGGCGGTTCCGGTCTCAGGTTTCCGCACCATTGCCCGGACCCGCCCCCCCTTGCTGTCGAAGGTCATTTTCGCCATCTTCGCCGGGACCTCCTAATGGCTTATCCGGCGCCGCGACGACGAATAGACGTCCACAAAGACCCGCACGCCCTTCAGGAACGCCCCGGCATTCTTCAGAAAGACAAAAAAAGGCAGCCGCAACCCCAGGCGCAGTATCGACTCCACTTCCATCAGTACTCCCGCTACGGCCTGCACCCTTTTGATGACCCCGGCGGCAATAGCCACCTGATCGTTGACCGTATGGACGGTCATCTTCATCTGCACCGCCGCTTCGTCGAGGTTTTTGAGGATCTCGGGCAGGCGTTGCTGAAGCATCCCCTGAGTGACGTGCAGACCCTTGACCAATTTGTTCAACTGATAGAGCAGCGGCGCGGTAAATGCCGCCATGAGAAAAACGGCCAGGCTGAGCAATAAGAGACTGAGCTCTACATACATGACGATCCTCTTGTTAACGAATTTTCAATCCCCGACCCGCGCCGGCCAAGAATCGATCTTTTTAAAGATGTGTCCCGGCGGCGCGTATCAGCATCATGGGTACCTGGATTTTTCACACTCCGGTATTCACCGGAAGGACAAGAAAAGAAGTATTTAAAAGATATTGACAAGTTAACCAATCAAAATCCGAAAACGGCAGACCGCAGTCGCTTCCTCATGACGATTTCTCTTCCTTGAAGGCCTCCACCCCGGCATCGATGGCCCGCTTCAGGCGGCTTTTGTTCTCATCAAGGCTTTCCTTTCCCTTTTCCACCATCGTTCCCGCCTTCGCCTCAAGTTCGACCACCTTTTCCCGGGCCGCCTCCTCGATCTTTTTCAGACGGGTTACCGCCGATTCATAGGTCTTTTTGCTTTTCTCCAGGGCCTGTTCATATTCTTCTTTCGCCTTGGCAACCAGTTCCTCTGCCTTGCGGCCGATGTCTTCCCGGGTCTCCTTGCCGCTCTTGGGGGCGTAAAGTACCCCCACAACCGCACCGATCACGCCCCCGATGAGTAATCCTTTCAAGAAATCTCCTGCACGGTCCGACATAATGCACCTCCCTGTTTTTTTTCTTTTGTAAAGCAAGAGACTGATCGCTGTCAAGGCCTTTTGAGATAAAAAAACCGGATCGCCGCGAGGGACGATCCGGTTTTCAGAATGGACTGATGTTCTATATCACTTTGCTGGAGCCGCCGGGGCCGGAGCCGCCGGAGCCGGGGCCGGAGCCGCACCGGGGGCTGCGGGAGCCGCGCCGGGAGCCGCAGGAGCCGCACCGGGAGCCGCGGGAGCCGCACCGGGAGCCGCGGGAGCAGGAGCCGGAGCCGCAGTCTTGGCCGGTTCAGCCGGTTTCTGCTCTTCCGCCTTCTTGCAGCCAACGACTGCGAAAGAAAACGTCACCGCAAGAAGCAGCGAAAGAATAATGGCGAATACCTTCTTCATTAAAGCGTCACCTCCTTTCCAATAATTTCATGGCCATACAATGACTACAATCATCATGATCGGTGTGTGAACATACGCTTTTTTTTTACCTTGTCAAGACAAATTTATAATTATATAAGGCTTGGCAAATTCCCAGCTCAAAACCGGAGGAATCATGATTTTAGGCATTGACGTAGGCGGAACGCATACGGACGCGGTCCTGATCGAAGGATTCAAGATCCGGAAAAAAGCCAAGATTCCGACGGACGAGACCAATCTCTTGAACTCGTTGCACCGGGTGGCCACGGAAATCCTTGCCGGTGAAGACCCCAAAAAGCTGCAGCGGGTAGTCCTCAGTACCACCCTTTCCACCAATGCCATCGTGCAGAACAAGGTGGCACGGGTGGGTATGATCGTTGCCGGCGGCCCCGGCCTTTCCCCCTCCCTGCTCCCCCGGATTCCCCATATGTTTCATGTGGCCGGTTACGTGAATCACCGGGGGGTGATCGCTGCCGAGATAAACAGGGAGGAAATCAAAGCCGCCGGGGGAAAGCTGCTGCAGGAGGGAATCAAACATTTAGGGGTAGTGGGCAAGTTCTCGACACGCAACCCCGCCCAGGAACTGCAGACCGCCGACCTGCTGGCAGGTGATTTCCGTCATATTTCCCTCGGCCACCGCATGTCGGGGCGACTTAACTTCCGACGCCGAATCGATACCGCCTATCTCAACAGTGCCGTCTGGGAGATTTACCAGCGCTTTGTAAGCGATGTCCTCCAGTTCGTACGCAGTCAGGGCATCGACGTCCCCATTTATATCCTGAAAGCCGACGGGGGCACCTTCGATGTGGCCAAATCCGCCGAATTTCCCGTCCAGACCATCCTCTCGGGACCGGCAGCCAGCATCATGGGCATCCTCAGCATGGCCAAATGCGATGAAGACGCCGTGGCTCTGGATATCGGCGGCACGACCACCGACATCGCCGTCTTTGCCGACGGGGTCCCCCTCCTGGAAAATCTCGGTGTCACCATCGAAGGGCACAAGACACTGATCCGGGGATTGCGGACCAGGTCCATCGGTCTGGGCGGAGACAGCGCCGTCCGTTCCGAGGGGGGCAAGATCCTTGTCGGTCCCCGACGGGAAGGTCCGGCCGCCGCCCTGGGCGGACCCCTCCCCACCCTCACCGACGCCATGGTCGTCCTGAAGCGTACCGATATCGGCGAAGAAAGGCTCGCCACAGCGGCATTGGCACCACTGGCAGCGGCATTGGGACGTTCCGTGGCCGAAACGGCACAGCTCATCTTTACCGAGGCCTGTGAAAAGATCGTCGGGGCGGTACGTTCCTTCATCAGGGAGATTAACAACGAGCCTGTTTACACCATCCACGAGATGCTGGCGGGAAAAATCATCGTTCCGAAAACAGTCCACGTCGTGGGAGGACCGGCGGCCGCAATGGCGGACTATCTGGGTGAAAAGCTCTCCTGCCGCCCCTGCATACCCCAACACTCCGAAGTGGCCAATGCCGTCGGCGCCGCCCTGGCCCGCACCACGGCGGAGATAACCGTCCTCGCCGATACGGAGCGGCGGCTCCTCACCATCGGCGAAGAGGGGGTGCAAATGGAGATTCCGTCACGCTATACCGCCGCCCAGGCCATCGCCGCGGGAACGGAGAGACTGCGGGAAAAGGCGCTGGCCATGGGTGCCAGGGAAGAAGACATGGAGATCGAAGTGGTGGAAAATCAGGAATTCAACATGGTCCGGGATATGTATATGGCAGGCAAGAATATCCGGGTCAAGGTTCAACTCAAACCGGGACTGATTTCCGGATTCACCCGGGGACAGGCCCTGTAAGGATATTGACATGACACTTATGGACAGACAGCGGCGCCGCACGGGCTTGATCTTCTTCCCCGCCTTCGACTGGGCCATCTCGCCCACCCACCCGGAGCGGGAGGAACGGCTCCTCTACACCCAGGACCAGGTCTTCGAGGAGGGTCTCCTCGACTTCGACAACATCATCGAATTCAAACCCGGCCTGGCCACGACGGCGGACATCGACCGGATCCACATCTGCGTCCCCGAGGCAAAAAGCGTCATCACCGAATCCCACCTCATCTCCGCCGGCGGGGCGATAACCGCCGCCGAAAAGGTGCTGTCCGGGGAAGTGGACAACGCCTTCGCCCTGGTCCGGCCGCCGGGCCACCACGCCATGAGGGTCGTGCACGGCGCCCGGGGCTTCTGCAACGTGAACATCGAGGCGATCATGGTGGAATACATCCGGAAGCACTACGGACCGAAGCGGATCGCCATCGTGGATACGGACTGCCATCACGGCGACGGCACCCAGGAGATCTACTGGCACGATCCCAACACGCTGTGCATCTCCATCCATCAGGACGGCCGGACGCTCTATCCCGGCTCGGGATTCACCGACGAGTTCGGAGGCCCCAACGCCCTAGGCATGACCGTCAACATCCCCCTGCCGCCCCGGACCTCCGACGAGGGCTTCCTCTATGTCCTGGAAAAGGTCATCATGCCCATCCTCGCGGAGTTTCAGCCCGATCTCGTCATCAATTCCGCCGGTCAGGACAACCACTACACGGACCCCATCACCAACATGCGTTTCAGCGCCCAGGGCTACGCCCGTCTCAACGAGATCCTCGCGCCGGATATCGCCGTCCTCGAAGGGGGCTACTCCATAGAGAAGGCCCTGCCCTATGTGAATGTCGGGATCATCCTGGCCATGGCCGGCCTGGATTACAGCGCCGTACGGGAACCGGACTACCACGCCGAGGCCCTCCGGCAGACCGACCAGATCACCCGGTACATCGAGCGCACCGCCGCGGAGGTCATGGACCTCTGGAAGAGGCGCCGGGAGATGAAAAAATCCCTGGTAGGCGCCGCCGGTTACGTGAAGCGGAACAAACACATCTATTACGATACGGACGGCATCTCGGAGCAGCAGGAGGAAACGGTCCGGGTCTGCGACGACTGCGGCGGCCTGGTGCTGATCGATTCCTTCGCCGACACGGGCCGGCGCATCTTTGCCGTCATCGTCCCCGGCCAGAGCTGCCCCGTCTGTCGTGAGGAAGGAGAGGCCTTCTTCAACCGCATGGAAAAGGGGAGATACCGCCATATCTATTTCCAGGACCGGGACCGGGACATCTATATTCGCAAATAGGAACCCGCGTCACAAAAGGCTTCGTAAGGGCGATGAGATAGTGTCATCCTGTTTGTCGGCGGCTTTGTTTGCCGTTGTGTCCGCCTGCGGGCGCGGCGGTTGATTGGACAATAATAAATTTTGAGAGGAGCAGTTATTTTATGGCAGACGAGATTGTAAAAAGGACTCAGGAAACGGCAAAGACCCTCTTCGGCAAAGGCGTCAAGATGGACCCGCCCTATCTTATGTGGCGGGAATTCGACAAGGACCTGGCCAATGAATTCTCCAAGTTCATCACCGGCAACCTCTACTCCCGGACGGTTCTGACACTGCCGGAGCGGCAGTACGCCGCCTGCGCCATGCTGGCGGCCCTCCGGGCCACGGGGGAGCTGCGGCTGCACGTCAACGCCGCCCTCAACGTCGGTTGCGATCCGAAGAAGCTCGCCGAGATCTTTTTCCAGGTGGCGACCTATGCCGGTATGCCGGCGGTCAACGAGGCCCTGGAGGTCTACCGGGAGGTGTTGAAAGAGCGGGGGGAATGGCCGATAAAGTAGCGTCCCTACCCCGCCTCGCGGTCATTGTCAGGGCAGGCGGAGAGGCCCTTCCCCTTCCCGCGGCGGGAGACAACCGGCTTCCGTCCGGGACGGGGACTTTCCCGAGGGCCACGGCAAACGTCTTTGATGGACCATAAAAAACGCCGAACCGGCATGCCCCGCCGGGGACATGCCGATTCGGCGTTTCTATTTCATTTCTACCGTATCTGTCTGCCGATATTATTCGAGGACGAGGAGGACCTGATTGGTGTCCACCTTGTCCTTCTCTTCCACTTTGATCTCGGCGACCTTGCCGTCTTTCGGGGCGACGATGGGATTTTCCATCTTCATCGCCTCCAGGATGATAACCTCTTCATCAGCCTTCACTTCATCCCCGACCGAAACCAGGATCTCGGCAATCGTTCCCGGCATGGGGGCTACGACGTCTACTGCCATTTGCTCAACCTCCTTGAGTTTATTTATCGTTTCCGCAGGGTTTTCCGCCCCGCTATCTTGACGCCTCGGAAATCTGAATTCCGGGGGTGCTTACGCTCCCCCCGGAATTCATTTTTTCGCTGAAAGACTACTTCTTCCACAGGGGATCCGCGGGGCCCCACACCTCGGGGAGGACCGCTTCTTTGGTCCATTCCGGGGGAATCCGCTGGCCGGGCTGCTCGCCGAGCTTCTCGATGAGCTTCTTGAGGCCCGGACGGGCGAACTTCATATGCCCGGCCTTCTGGGTCCGGCCGTTATAAATGGCCTCGGAACGGAGCCGCCGGCCGCAGGTCTTCTCCATCTTCCGGCCCAGCCAGAGAACCCGGTCCACATCGTAGCCGTGCTCGATGCCCAGTTCGTCGATCTGGACCAGGAGGTCTTCCATGGTCACCAAACCCACAAAGCGGGGATCATCGTAGTAGTACTCGCCGGTGCCCCGGATCGGACAGTCGTCGAGGAAGTTGGCCGGCTGGCCGCCCAGACCGCCCAGGGTGGCCTCGAAGCGGCAGATACCCGCCTGGAGGGCCGCCAGAACCGAAGAGGAAGCGATGCGCTTCGTCTCGTGGAGATGGCAGAGATGGGCCTCGGGATTGGGCATGGCATCGAGGATCATGGAGAAATAGCGATACACGTCCGCGGCGTTGGCGGAACCGTCGTGGTCGGCGTGCTCGATGTCGTGAGCGCCGATCTGGAACCAGCGCTTCGTGAATTCCACGGCGTCTTCCAGCTTCGTGGCGCCGCTGATGGGGCTTCCCCAGATGGTGCTCACCGTTCCCACCATCTTCATCCCCATATCTCTCGCCTTCTTGATACACCGCTCGGCCTCACGCCAGTACTCGGTTAGGGTGGTACCGGAGTTGGCGAAGTGATGCTCCGGGTCCGTGGAAACCATCATGAGGATCCGGTCGGGGCCGTATCCTTCCTTTCTCCACTTAATGGCCAGATCCACCGAGGGCTCACGAATGGTGACGGCCGTGAGACATACATCCTTGAATACATCGATACCCTGCCGGGCGGCCCGCTTGGCAAATTCGTCGCTCCGCATGGCCTTCATGACTTCCGCACCATCCACAAACTGGGGGGTTGTGCCGTGGGCCATGTTGGTCACTTCCAGCTCCCGGCAGCCCGCCAGGATCATTTCCTGACCGTAGAAGATCTTCGCCTTGGTGGAGATGAACTTCTCTTCGTGCTGAAAACCGTCACGGATCGTGATGTCGCCGATGGAAACCTTCTTCGGCATCCGCGGGAAAATCTTCCAGTAATCATACTCTGTCGCCATAAAACAATATCCTCCTTCATCTAATGTAATGCTTGGTTGAGATTAAATTCCCCTCCTCCGGCGGCAGGATGGGGGAGGGGAAATCCTTAATCCTTCTGTCACTCGCCCTTGAAAACGGGCTTCCGCTTCTCCGCGAAGGCCGCCAGGGCTTCCAGGCGGTCTTTTGTCGGGATCGTCACTTCATAGGCCTTGGACTCCAGCGGCAGGGCCACGCCCAGACTCGCCTCGGTGCCGTAGTTCAGGACGAATTTCGCCTGGGCCACGCCGATGGGGCCGTTCTTGGCGATCTCTCTCGCCAGTTCCAGGGCCGCATCCATGAGTTTGTCGGGTTCCACCACCCTGCTGACCAGACCGATCTCCAGAGCCGTCTGGGCGTTGATCCGCCGGGCCGTGTAGATAAGCTCCTTGGCCTTGGCGACGCCGACGATCCGCGGCAGGCGCTGGGTACCGCCGGCACCGGGGATGATGGCCAGGGAGGTCTCCGTGAGGCCCATCAGGACATTGGACGAGGCGATGCGCAGATCGCAAGCCAGGGCCAACTCCGTGCCGCCGCCGAAGGCGAAGCCGTTGATGGCGGCGATAACGGGTACCCGCACCTGCTCCACGGCGGTGAAGGTGTTCCGGATGGTGAAGATGAAACGGCGGACCTGATCCTGCGTCAGGGTCCTTCGCTCCTTCAGGTCCGCCCCCGTGGAGAAGGACCACTTCTTGGGATCATCGCCGGCCTTGGCGCCGGTGATGATGATGCAGCGGAGATCCATGTCGAAATTGGCTTCCCGGATCGTGTCCGCCAGGACCGCCAGGAGGTCGAAATTGAAACAGTTCATGGCATCGGGGCGATTCAGGGTGAGAATCAGGATGCCGTCTTCGGTTCTTTCCTTCAGTAGAATATCAGCCATTGTTTCCTCCTCTTTCGTCAAAACGGATCACACCTTCAGATCGCCCCAATCGGAATGCTGAATGGGAACACGGAGCGAGATTTCCAGGGCCCGGGCGATCTTGTCCCGGGCTTCGCTGAAGGCGACAACGCCATCGTGGAACAGCAGCGAACCGGTATAGAAGGGGTGCCCCTCGGCGTCGTAGCGGTCGCGCATCATCTGGCGGAATTTGGCCATTTCTTCTTCGTTCACCGGCTGGCCCTTGGCCTCGATGTTTTTCCGGCGCACCGTCTCCACGATGAAGCCCGCCGTCTCGCCGGACATAACGGTCGTGCGGCCCCGCATATTCGTGAAGGCGAAGCGCGGTTTGAAGGCCCGGCCGTTCATGCCGTAGTTGGCGGCCCCGTGGTCGGGTCCGATGACGTAGGTGATCTTCGGGGTTTTGAGGCAGCTGCAGGCCCGGACCATGTCGGAGCCGTACTTGCCGATGCCGCCCCACTCTTCCGCCTTGCCGACCATGTACCCGGGGGAACCCTGGAGGAACAGGACGGGAAGGTTGGAATTACCGCAACGGATCATCCACTCCGTGGCCTTCCGGGCCGCGTCGATGTAAATGACGCCGCTGGCGTTGGAGGCGATGACGCCCACCGGGATACCCTTCATCCACATCTTGCCGGCGATGATGGCATCACCGCGGCCGGGACCGTAGGTCGGTTTGTACTCATGGAAATAGCTGTCGTCGGCCAGACACTTGATCGTGTCCTTGATATTGATGTACTGATAGGTATCCGTGGGGGTGCAGCGCATCATTTCCTTGAAGTCGAACTTCGGTTCCCGGGTTTCGCGCCGGTCGATGTAGAGGGACTGGGAGGGCTCGAATTCCATCATGTCGCGGATCTTCTGGATGCCCTCGTCCTGGGTCCGGACGAAGTGGTCGCAACCGCCGGAGTGCTGGGTGTGCACATAGGCGCCGCCCAGATCCTCAGGGGAAACCGTCTCACCGATGGCCGACTTGACCATGGGGGGACCGGCCAGGAAGGCGAAGGACATCTTCTCGATCATGATGGATTCCGTGGCCAGATAGACGATGTAGGCGCCGCCCGCCGTGTTGCCGCCCGTGGAGAGGGTGAACTGCTTGATGCCCATGGCGGACATGCGGCACATGTTGTAGAACATGCTGCCGAAGTGGCCGTCGTCGGCGAAACAACCGACCTGGAGGGGCAGGTTGATGCCGCCGGAGTCGGCGATGTAGATGCAGGGGAGCCGGCAATCTTCGGCGATCGCCTGGGCCCGCATGTGCTTCTTCAGGGTGATGGGGAAATACGTACCCGCGGCGTAGCGGTTCTCGTTGGCAAAGATCATGCAGTCCTTGCCGTGCACCACGCCCACGCCGGTGACCAGGCCGCCGCCGGGGATGTGGCCGCGCTTTTCCTGCTCGTAGATCTCACCGCCGTAGAGGCGCTTCTTGCCGATGTCGTAACCGGCGTCCAGACCGACCTCGAAGAACTCCGTTCCGGGATCGATAAGCTGGGAAATGAGCTGCCGCATGGGTTTTTTGTTCTGCTTGGCCAGACGGGCGACCTGATCGTCGCCGCCGATATTGAAGGCCTCTTCCCGATGCTTGAAGAGAAGCTCATCCTGCGCCAGCCAGTGCTGAAGATTCTTCTCCCGCTCTCTCTCCAGTCTCTCCGCCCTTGTCAACCTTGGTTTTTTTTCTTCTTCTGCCATACCTACCTCCTCCTATTTTTTGGATTGCGCATCCACGTTCATGATGTTGTACCTCTCCCACTTCATCCAAGCCTCTTTACAGAAATCATTAAGGATCTCGTTATTCCCTATGGGGAAGGAATCGGCCTGTTTCCTGTAGTTGCCTCTGGAGTGGAAAAATGACGACCTGTAAAAGCCGAACTTACGTATATGAAACGGTTGATAGTGTCAAGTATTTTGTAAAATATGGGTGCGGCAAAAGGCGTTATCATCCACAACCCTTTCAATGTCATTGTCAAGCAGGCAGCAATGTGTTAGGGAGCCGCCGGAAGGAGTCGGCAATGAAATACTTTCTCTGCGTCCTGGGCATGGTCTTCGTTATCGAAGGTCTTCCCTATTTCGCCTTTCCTGAAAAACTGAAGATCTACCTCGCCAAAATGATCGAGGTCCCCGACAATACCCTGCGTCTCATGGGACTGGCCGCCATCGTATTGGGGCTGGTGCTTGTCTATTTCGGAACCGCGGCATGAAGTTGGAGGAATTTTCCTACCACCTGCCGGCGGCTGCGATCGCCCAAACACCCCTGCCCCGGCGTGACCGGTCCCGCATGCTGGTCTTGGAGCCATCCTCCGGGGCGATCCAGCACCGCATCTTCCATGAAATACCTTTCTATCTGCGGCATGGCGATGTCCTGGTGGTCAATGATTCCCGGGTAATTCCGGCGCGGCTCGTCGGCCGGAAAGAAAGCGGCGCCGTCATTGAAATCCTGCTTTTGTCGAAAATCCCGGCGACGGCAGACGGTGAGGTATGGGAGGCCCTGTTGAAACCGGCCAAAAGGGTCCGTCGGGGTACGGTCGTCTATTTCCCGGGGGAAACCCGGGCCACGGTGGAAGAACGGCTGTCGGAAAAAAAGTGGCGGCTTCATTTTTCATGTCCCGAATCATTTTATGTTTTTTTGGACCGCCACGGCCGGACCCCGCTTCCTCCTTATATCAAAAGGACACGGGATGAGGAGGGCTCCCCATATGACCGGGAACGCTACCAGACGATTTACGCCCGGACCCCCGGCTCTGTCGCCGCCCCCACGGCGGGCTTTCATTTCTCCCCGGAGGTGCTGGAATCCGTCCGGGCCGGCGGCGCCCAGGTCGCCTTCGTTACCCTCCATGTCGGCTACGGAACTTTCCTGCCCATTACTTCGGCAGATATCGAAGACCACCGCATGGAAGCGGAATATTTTGAAATAACTGATGAAAACGCCTCCATTATCAACCGCGCCGAACGAATTATCGCCGTGGGGACGACAGCCACCCGGGTCATCGAAACAGCGGCGGACGAGACAGGAAAGGTGCATGCCGCCAAAGGTTGGACATCCCTTTACATCTATCCCGGTTACCGCTTTAAAAGGGTCCAGGCGCTGTTGACTAATTTTCACCTCCCCAGATCTTCCCTCTACCTCCTGACGTGCGCCTTCGGGGGAAAACAGGCCGTCGCCGCCGCCTATGAGCAAGCCATCGCCCACGGTTACCGGTTTTATAGCTATGGAGACTGCATGCTGATAATATGAATTGTCATGTTTGTCCAACACCCACGAACGATGGAAATGGTTTAAGGAATATTGCCCCGATTTATTTTCATAATAACCCCCACGCCCGGTGCGGGCACCACGAAGGATGAAAATAATCGGGCACTTGCCGATATTTTCATATAAGGTATAATGGATTTCCAGTTTGAGCTGATAACAAGACACGAAAAGACCGCCGCCCGCCTGGGGAAAATAACGACCGCCCACGGTGTCGTATCAACTCCGGCCTTCATGCCCGTCGGTACCCAGGGCGCCGTCAAGGCCCTGACACCGGATATGGTCCGGGACCTGGGAGCGCAGATCATCCTGAGCAACACCTACCACCTTTATCTGCGACCGGGACATGCACTCATAGCCGCGGCCGGGGGCCTCCACCAGTTCATGAACTGGCCCGGACCGATACTTACGGACAGCGGCGGGTATCAGATATTCAGCTTGGGGGCCCTCCGCAGGATCACCGAAGAGGGGGTACGGTTTCAATCCCACATCGACGGATCCCGCCATGATCTCACCCCGGAACTCGCCGTGGACATTCAGCTCGCCCTGGGTGCCGATATCATGATGTGCCTCGATGAGTGTACCTCTTACCCGGCCACATTTCGGGAAGCGGAGGTTTCCCTGGCCCGAACCCTGCGGTGGGCGGAACGTTGCCACCTCCGGCGGCAGGGAACCGCCGCCGCCCTGTTCGGCATCGTCCAGGGCGGAATGTACATGGATCTCCGCCGCAGGTCTTTGGAAGGATTGCTGGCCATGCCGTTCGAGGGTTTGGCCCTGGGCGGTCTCAGTGTCGGGGAGCCCAAGGAGGAAATGATGGCGATTGTGGGCGAAACCACTCCCCTCCTTCCGGAAGATCGTCCCCGGTACATCATGGGCGTCGGGACACCGGAAGACATTGTCGCCTGTGTAGCCTGCGGCGCCGACATGTTTGATTGCGTCATGCCGACCCGCAGCGCCCGGCACGGATTGTTATTTACAAGCGAGGAAAAGATTGTTATAAAGCACGCCCGCTATCGCCATGACCAAGCGCCCCTGGATGCTCTATGCGATTGTTATACTTGCAGAAACTTCTCCAGGGCCTACTTGAGGCACCTGTTTGTCAGCGGGGAGATCTTGGGGCTGATCCTGAATACGATCCACAATCTCCGTTACTATCTGCGGCTCATGGAGAGGATTAGGGAGGCCATCGCGGAAGGCCGTTTCCCGAAGCACATTTTCTGAGGGCCTGGATCTTATGGGAGCATCCTCAGGATGTATAGGAACACAAACGGGCATCGCCGGATGGTGATACCCAATATTTAGCAATATCATCAGACAAGGAGGGTCAGAAAAGTGATCTCAACCGCCTACGCAATGGGAAGCGCCGGAGGAGGACAGATGGGGGGAGGGGGAGACTGGAGCTTCTTCATCGTCATGGGCATCCTGTTTGCCATCTTCTATTTTCTTCTCATCAGACCGCAGCAACAGAAACAGAAGGAACTGAAGGCTATGCTCGACAATCTGGCCCACGGTGACACGGTAATCACCTCCGGGGGGATCCACGGCAAGATCGTGGGACTCACCGATAGCATCGTCACCCTCGAAATTGCCGACAAGGTCAAGATCAAGGTCGCACGAAGCTTCATCGGCGCCGTACTCCAAAAAGCCGGAAAAGAATAAAATAAAGCGAGGTCAGCATGATAAAAAGCATCGGCATCAGGGCGCTCATTGTTTTGGTGGTTTGTCTGGCCGCCCTTTTCTATCTCACACCTTCCCTCCTGTCGGACAGTCTGCCGGCTTTCTGGAAAAAAAACCTGCCGGCGGACAAGATTCACCTGGGGCTCGATCTCCAGGGCGGTATGCATCTCGTTCTGGAGGTCCAGACGGATAAAGCCCTGGAGGGGACTATCGAACGGATCTCCAATGACATCAAGGAAACGATGATGGAAAAAAAGATCCGTTTCCGCAGCATCGCCAGGACGCATACCGACGCGATAACCCTGGAATTTCCAGATCACCCGGCCCGGGAGGCCTTTGAAAAGATACTGAAGGACAATTACCCTGATTTCGAGGCGACATCTACCACCCAGCGGGAGGGAAGAGAAATCGTCCAGATCAAGCTGAAGGTAAAGCGGGCCCAGGAAATCAAGAAACTTGCCATGGAACAGGGGCTGGAAACCATCCGTAACCGCGTGGATCAGTTCGGAATCACGGAACCGGAAATCATCCCTCAGGGCGAAGACCGGATCATTGTCCAGCTCCCCGGTATCAGAGATCCGGGACGGGCCAAGAACCTTATCGGCAAGACGGCGCTTTTGGAATTCAAGCTTCTCGACGAAGAGCACAGTCTGGAAGAGGCCATGCGGGGGAACATCCCCGAAGGTAGTGTCGTTGCCTACGGTACGCGCCTCGATCCGGAATCGGGAAGACGGACCCAGGTCCCCTATCTCGTTAAGAACAAGGCCCTCATGACCGGCGCCTCTCTGGAAACGGCCAAGGTTTCCATCGGTGATCGCTTCGGAGAGCCCTATGTATCCCTCAAGTTCAATGCCCAGGGCGCCCAGGATTTCGACCGCATTACGGGGGAAAACGTCAAGAAACGTCTGGCCATCGTTCTCGACGGCGTCATCCATTCGGCACCGGTCATCCAGGAACGGATCAGCGGCGGCAACGCCCAGATTACGGGTAATTTCACCCTGGATGAGGCCAAGGATCTGGCAATCGTCCTGCGGGCGGGCGCCCTGCCTGCCCCCGTAACCATTCTGGAGGAAAGAACCGTGGGCCCATCTTTGGGACAGGATTCAATAGACAAGGGACTCTGGTCTACCATCGTCGGCGGCCTCCTGGTGGTGCTGTTCATGATGGTCTATTACAAACTCTCCGGTCTGGTGGCCAATTTTGCCCTGCTGCTGAACATCATCATCATTTTCGGGGCCCTGGCGGCTTTCCGGGCCACCCTGACGCTGCCGGGTATCGCCGGCATCGTGCTTGTCATCGGCATGGCTGTTGACGCCAACGTCCTGATCTTCGAACGGATCAGGGAGGAGATGCGGACCGGAAAGACCCCCCGGGCCGCCATCGATGCGGGCTACGGCAAGGCCTTTTTGACGATTCTCGACTCCAATGTCACCACCCTCATCGCCGCCCTCTTCCTGTTCGGTTTTGGAACCGGGCCGGTGAAAGGATTCGCCGTCACCCTGACGATCGGCATCATTGCCAGTATGTTCACGGCCATCTTCGTGACCCGGATCGTCTTCGACTATTTCGTCTGGAACCGCAAGATCCAGTCGATCAGCATATAAGGAGTTCATTCATGGAATTCATCAAACCGGACATCAACTTCGATTTCGTCGGCAAGATGAAGGTGGCCTTAAGCATCTCCCTGGTCATGATCTTCATCAGTATTGCCTCCATTGCCTGGCACGGCGGTCTCAATTTCGGCATCGATTTCGCCGGCGGAGCCCTCGTCCAGGTCAAATTCAATACCCCGTTCACCATCGACAAGATCAGAGATTCTTTCCGGCCCCTGGGCATTCAGAACAGTATCATCCAGCAGTACGGACCCACGGAAATCGTCGTCCGCGTCGCCGAAGGCGCCGCCGATCTCAAGGAGTTGTCGGGGAAAATGGAAGAAACTTTGAAGAAGACCTTCGGACAAGACGCCGTCGAGATGCGCCGCGTAGAAATGGTTGGTCCCAAGGTGGGAAAGGATCTTACCAAAAAGGCATTGCTGGCCATCCTGTTCTCCTGGATCGGGATGCTCATCTACATCGCCTGGCGCTTCGAACTCCGTTACGCCGCCGGGGGAATCCTGGCTCTGGTCCATGACACCATCATCACCATCGGCGCCTTCTCACTCCTGAACAAGGAATTCGATCTGACCATCGTGGCGGCGCTGTTGACCATCATCGGCTACTCCATCAACGACACGATCGTGGTCTTCGACCGCATCCGGGAAAACTCCCGGAAGAACATCCGCCAACCCCTTGCGGAGGTGATCAACAACAGCATCAACCAGACCTTGAGCCGGACAATCCTTACGTCCTTTACGGTCTTCATCGTCCTGTTGGCCCTGTTTTTCTTCGGCGGGCCGGTCATTCACGACTTCGCTTTCGCCCTCATCGTCGGCGTCGTGGTGGGCACCTATTCTTCCATTTTCATCGCCTCTCCCATTGTCCTGATCTGGGAAAGATGGATGCCGGACAAGATCAGGAGGAAACCATAAATTGCCGACCCTGGAAACAATCGGCCTGGGCCTCTTCATCGTCTCTTTACTGCTCGGGCTGTTCTCTATCCTCTTCGGACTTCCCGGCGCCGTGATCATCGCCCTGGTCGTGATCATCTACGGGGCGGCCACGGGCTTTACAACCATCGGCTGGAAGTTGATCGCGATCATGATCGCCCTCGCCCTGTTGGCAGAAACGATCGAATTCCTGATAGGGATGTATGTGGCGGTACAATTCGGAATTTCCATAAAGGCATTTTGGTCGGCCCTGGCGGGGAGTATCATCGGCGCTGCCTTGCTTACCCCCTTTTTCCTCGGTTTCGGAACGATCGCCGGGATATTTCTGGGCGGCCTGGCCGGGGTAGTGATTGTGGAGACTGTCAGGCAACAGCGTTTGAAAGCGGCCTTTCGGGCCAGCATCGGGATGATGCTGGGACGCATTGCCGGGATCTGCATAAAAGGCGGCCTGGCATTTTTCATGGTAATTATGGCGTGCAACGCCGTTTACTCTTGATCTTTACGAGTTCACCCTTAACCTTATTCGGAACCTGTTGACCACATGACAAAAAGACCTAAATCCAAAGTTCAGGAATACGCCGAGGCGATCATCATCGCCATCCTCATTGCCTTTTTTATCCGCACCTTCGTCGTACAGGCCTTCAAGATCCCCTCCGGGTCCATGAAGCCCACGCTTTTGATCGGCGACCACATCCTGGTGAGCAAATTCATCTACGGAGTGAAAATACCCTATTTCCGCAACACCCTGATCCCGGTGCGGGACCCCAAACGCGGGGAGATCATCGTGTTCATCTATCCGGAAGACCGCTCCAAGGATTTCATCAAGCGGGTCATCGGCGTCAGCGGCGATACCATCGAAATCAGAAGCAAAAAGATCTTTTTAAACGGCATGCCCTATGAGGACAAATACGGTGTCTATGTGGACGATTTCGTCATTCCCGGCGCCATTCAGCCCCGCGACAATTTCGGCCCCGTCACGGTCCCCAAGGGCGCCGTCTTCGTCATGGGCGACAACCGTGATCAAAGTTACGACAGTCGCTTCTGGGGATTTGTGGATCTCAAGGATGTCATGGGCAAGGCCTACATCATCTATTGGTCATGGAACAACGATGAGAAATCCGTCCGCTGGAGCAGGCTGGGCAGCCTGCTCCATTAGGCGCCCGCCTGCCTCTTTGGCAGCAGGTCTGCCGACGGCAACTCCGGCCGCAAACAGCGCGGCCGTGCGGTAAAACCACGGCGGGAGGGAAGGTCCTCCCCGCGGGCGGGGAGGACCTCAAAGGAAGGTTGTCTCTGACTTGATCTATCCAGAGGGGTCTTATCGTCCGTTATCCGGCAACTATGAGGGGAACGACTCGATGGCCATTTCGATGGCCGTCTTGTCTCCCATCTTGATGGCTTCGCATTTCGCCTTTACAGACGCCAGGACCTCGACGGCAAAGAACTTCGCCGAGGCGACCTTGCCCTCGTAGAAGGCCACATCGGGGTCGGTGTGGACCAGGGCCCGTTTCTTGCCGATGCTGTCGGCGCCCCGGGCGGCGAAGATGGCATCCAGCTTTTCCTGGGCAATGGCGGCTGCCTGGAAAAGAAAATGGCCCACAAGAACATCGCCGAAGATATCCAGGTAAGGCGAGGCATAGAGGATCGGAATCAGGAAGCTGGAGCTCTTCCCCAGGGCCGCAAAGGTCATGGTGAGGTCCACGACGGCGTTGTAGGCTTCTTCCAATTTGGCGTTATAAGGTCGCAGACTATCTATGGACTTGGCCCTTTTTATCGTCCCGTCGATCTCCGCCATCATGTTCATGGTGTTCATACCCTTGTTCATACCGAGTTTGCGGCCCACCAGGTCCAGGGACTGGATACCGTTGGTCCCCTCGTACAGACAGGCGATCTTGCAGTCCCGCATGTACTGCTCCACGGGATACTCCTGGCAGTAGCCGTAGCCTCCGTAAACATCGATGGCCTTGGAGGTCACCAGGCAGCCGATATCGGAGGAATAGGCCTTGCAGACCGGAGTCAGCAGTTCCACCAGCCCCTGATACTTGGCGCGCTCTTCCGGGGTGTCGCCGACCCGGGACATGTCGATACAATAGGCGGTGTAGAGGTTCAGGGCCCGGATGCCTTCCACGTAGGCCTTCATCCACAGGAGGTCCCGGCGGACGTCGGGGTGCATGATGATGGGTACGGCCTTGGCGTCGGGATTCTTCATCTCCCAGACCGGCGTGCTCTGGATCCGCTCCTTGGCGTACTGCACGGCGTGTTCCAGGGCCGCCGAGGCATGGCCCAGACCCTGCAGGCCCACTTCCAGGCGGGCCTCGTTCATCATGTGGAACATGATCCGCATGCCCTGGCGTTCACTGCCCAGCAGCTCGCCGATACACTTGCCCTCGTCGCCGAAGTTCAGGGTGCAGGTCGCGGAGCCTCTGATCCCCATTTTATGTTCCACGTTGCCGGTCTTGATGTCGTTGGGCTCGCCGATGGTACCGTCGTCGTTGACCCGGTACTTGGGGACGATGAAGATGGAGATGCCGCCCGTCCCCGGGGGATCGCCTTCAATGCGGGCCAGGACCGGATGGATGATGTTCGGCGTCATGTCCTGATCCCCCGAGGAGATGAAGCACTTCGTCCCGGTGATGAGGAACTTGCCGTCGGGGAGACGCTTCGCCGTGGTCTTCAGGGCGCCCACATCGCTACCCGCGCCGGGCTCGGTGAGACACATCGTCCCGCCCCACTCCCCGGCGTAGAGTTTGTACATATACTTTCGCTTCTGTTCTTCCGTGCCGAAATTTTCGATCAAGCCGCCGGCGCCCAGGGTCAGGCCGGCATAAAGAAGGAAAGCCACGTTCGCGGAGGCAAACATCTCCGTACAGGCCGTGGAGACGACAACCGGTGTATTCTGGCCGCCTACCTCCGGGGATTTCATCGGAGCCAGCCAGCCCCCGGCACAATACTTCTTGAAGGCTTCATGGAAACACTTGGGAATGCGCACCTGTCCGTCCTTATCCAGATGGCAACCCTCCCGATCCCCTTCGGCGTAAGTGGGCAAGATGACATTGACGGCCATCTTTTCCGCCTCGTTCTGCATCATCAGCACTACATCCTTCGAGTAATCGGCATAGAGCTCTTTTGTGAAGAGCTTCTCGATGCCGATCTGCTCAAACATGACAAACTGCTGATCCCGCAAACTCACCAATCCGTTACCCATAGCATCCTCCTTTTACATTTGCCTTTTCCGATCCGATCAAATCTTTCCGCCGGGAAAAGCACCTCAGAAAAGGCTGGGGGAAAGGTTGTGCTTCTCCTGCGCATTTAGAATCCGTATGGGAACCCCGGCCAAAGGTCAGGCAGAGTTTCTTGAATACTGCATCAAAACGATTACTTTCAACGCTTACATGAATCGCGGTCACATAATGACTGTCGGTCACTATCAGATACAGAAATTCGTGCCGAATGTCAAGAATAATTTTTCACTACGGCAGCAGGGAAGTAACGACAATGGCCAGGGAAAGCAGGATCAATATACCCACAGTCAGCCAGGTAATGATGTTCATGGTACGTCCGTTCACATAGTCGCCCATGATCCGGCTGTCGTTGATGAGGATGAGCATGAAGATCAGAATGAAAGGCAACAACAGTCCGTTGATGACCTGGGAATAATACATGATCCCGATGAGGGGCATGTTCGGCAGAAGGATGATGGCGGCACCGAGGACAATCATGAGGGAGTAGAGGCCGTAGAACTGCGGAGCCTCGGTAAACTTACGATTCAAACTTGATTCCCAGCCGAAGGCCTCGCATATTGTATAGGCCGTAGACAGCGGTAGGATCGAAGCGGCAAAGAGAGAGGCATTCAAAAGCCCGAAGGCAAAAAGATAGGTACAATAGTTGCCGGCCAGGGGAGCCAGGGCCTGGGCTGCATCCTTGGCGGTCTCGATCTTTATGCCCTGCTGAAAAAGCGTCACGGCACATAGCATGATGATGAAGAAGGCAACGACATTGACCGTCAGGGAACCGACGATGATGTCTACCCTGGTATAGGCATAATCTTCCGCCTTTAACCCCTTGTCCACTACGGAAGACTGGAGGTAGAACTGCATCCACGGGGCGATGGTCGTGCCTACAACTCCTACGGCCATCGTCAGGAAGGCCGGGTCCGAGCTGACCGTCGGGGTGACCAGGGCGATCCCGATCCGTCCCCAGTCCGGTTTACCCATGAATCCCGAGATGATATAGGACACATAGAACAGGCACGCCACCAGGAAGACCTTTTCCACCGATTTGTAATTGCCCTTGACGACAAGCCACCAGACGAAAAAGGCCCCCACAGGGACGGAGACGTATTTACCGACACCGAATATCTCCAGACTGGCGGCGATGCCGGCAAATTCAGAGATGGTGTTGCCCAGATTGGCTAGAAAAAGAACCATCATCAGGTAAACGGTGATTTTCGCCCCGAAACGTTCCCGGATGAGATCCGACAGCCCCTTCCCGGAAACGACACCCATCCGGGCACACATCTCCTGGATAATGATCAGGGCGACGGTGATGGGGATGAGGGTCCAGAGGAGGGACAGGCCGTACTGAGCGCCGGCCAGAGAATAGGTGGTGATGCCGCCGGCGTCGTTGTCCACGTTGGAGGTAATGATCCCCGGACCGATAAGAGCGAACAGGAGTCCCAGGGAGCGCCACCACCGCCGCGAGAAGAGGCGCTGGAACACACCCGGCCATTTCCTTTTTTCCGATACACCCGCCGCCATAAATGACCTTCGCCCTCTTCCATTAGCGTTGTTTCTTTCCTATTTCTTGCCCAGATGGGGGGCCACGATCTCCAGGAGATTCTTGAAGGGAATCACCCCTTTGATCCTTTCCTCTCCATTGACGACAGGGATGGCTAAGAGACCGTACTTGGCAAACTGTTCGGCAATCTCGTCCTTGTCCTCGTCCAGGCTTACGGAGACTACCCGCTGGTCCATGATATCTCCCAACCGCGTCCCCGCCGGGGCGGTCAGCAGTTCCTTCAGGCTGAGCATGCCCAGGAGCCGCTCCTCTTCATCGATCACATAGATGTAATAGATGAAATCCATATCTTCGGCTTCCGCACGGATCTTGGCCAGGGCCTCCTCCACCGTCCATGCGGGGGGCAACTGGATGATGGCCGTGGTCATGAGGCCGCCGGCCTCCTCCTCGGGATGGGCCAGCAGTTCCTTGACATCCTCGGCGATCTCCTGTTCCATTTCCTTGAGGATGACCTCCGCCTTTTCCCTGGACAGGTCGCCCAGGAGGTCCGCCGCCTCGCTGAGGGACATTTCTTCAATGATGTCCGATGCCTCCGCCGCGTCCATATCCTCGATCAGACTCACCTGGATCTTGGGATCGGTCTCTTCCAGGGTTTCCGCCGCCGTTTCCACATCCAGGGACTGAAACACGGCACTACGTTGACGGATATCGAGATCTTCAATAATATCCGCCAGATCCGCAGGATGGAGCTGGGAAAGGCGATCCTGGGCGATCTTCAGACGGAGCAGGTCCGGTGAGGCGATGGGCTGGACATACTTCCAGGATATGTACTGATTCGGAAGGGTGTAGTCAAAAAAACCCCGGAGAAACACATCCATTGCCTTTTCCAGGCCGGTGCGCCGCATGAGCCCCCGAAAGCCCACGTCCACATGGACCAGATGGAGGCTCCGGCGCGCCTTGAGGAACTGAAGATCGTTTACCCGCCGCACCTTGGCACCGTAAGTGTCCACGATCTGCTTGTCCAGCAGCGCCTCCTTCAGAAACAGCTCGTTGTCCCTGAGAATGGGCTGACGGGAATCGCTTTCATCCCAGGAGGCGGTGGCGAATCCGGGCCTCGCTTCCTCGACGGCCGGCACCCGGAGCATTCGCGGCTGCCGTACCCCGCTCTCCGGCAGGATCATCGCCTCGGTGACGATGGGATAAGGCTCGGCCAAGGTGGCCACCAGATCCACGATCTTTCCCAGCGGCCGGCCCTCCGGTCCCGTGATGGATTTCCCCAGGATCTCGCTCAAAAACAAAAAAACCTGAGGTTCGGTTTGTACCGCCATGATCTATCCCTCCAGGCGGATGTCTTATAACACACGGCCCCCATTATGGCACATATTTTTTCGTCTTGAATAAATGCCCGCCGATTGCCTTCCCCCCGGGGCAGCGCCCGGCACGCTCTGGAAGATGGTGGCACGACGACGGGAAAGGCAAAGGGCGATGGGCGGGGTAGACCGCCGACCGCTTCAGGGTTGCGATGGCTTTTCATAGCGGCATACCTGCAGGATCTCGGCAAGGTCGGTATGCCCCTGGATCACCTTGGCGATGCCGTCCATTATCAGGCTTCTCATGCCCTCGGCAAGGGCGGCCGCTTTCAAATCATCGATCGGGGCCCGCTGCCGGATCAGCCGCTTGACCCTTTCCGAATTGACCAGCAATTCATGAATGGCCACCCGGCCCCGATAGCCGCTGCCGTTGCACGTCTCGCAGCCCTCTTTTTTCATCAGCATGAAACTGTCGGAATATTCGCTCCCCACATCCATCCGGAAGGTATCCGCGCCGTACATCTCCACGAGATGGTCGTATTCCTCCCGGGTGGGATGATAAGCCTGCCGGCACCGTCGGCACAACCGCCTGGCCAGACGTTGCGCCAAGATGCCCAGGAGTGCGTCCGCGAAATTGAACGGGTCCATCCCCATTTCGATGAGACGCGTGATAGTCTCCGGAGCGCTGTTCGTATGCAGGGTGCTCAACACCAGGTGCCCCGTAAGAGACGCCTCGATGGCTGTCTTGGCCGTTTCCGCGTCGCGCATTTCCCCGATCATGATGATGTCCGGATCGGCGCGGAGAAAGGAACGGAGGGCTTCCGGGAAAGTCAGCCCGATCTTCGGCATTATTTGAACCTGCAAGAGTCCTTCCTGGGTGATTTCGACCGGATCCTCGGCCGTCCATATCTTTACCTCCGGGTTGTTGAGATGTTTCAGTGCCGAATGGAGGGAGGTCGTTTTTCCCGATCCCGTAGGACCCACGCAGAGGATGATCCCGTAAGGCTGCGCCAGGAGCTGCCGGAACGACTGGAGATTCGCGGGGGAAAACCCCATCTCCTCCAGCGGAAGCGGTTCCGCCGAGCTCAGGATTCTCAGGACGGCGGCTTCATTGCCGCCGATAATGGGCGTCACTTCCACCCGGTATTCTATCTGGCGGTTCTGGCTCCAAATGACGATTTTGCCGCTTTGCGGCTTCCGGCGTTCCGAGATATCCAGGTTGGACATGATCTTGAGCCTGGAAATAACCGCTCTCCTGAATGTCGCCGGGATCTGGTGCTCCAGGCGGCAAATGCCGTCGATCCGGTAGCGCACCTGGAAAGGGTGGTCGTACCGGCTCGGCTCGAAATGGATGTCCGAAGCCCCTTTGGCATAACCGTCCAGGAGAATTTTATTTACCAGCGTCACGATCTGCGAATCGGACTCACTGATGTCCCCCTCCGGCATCTCCTGCTCCAGGAGGGGACCATTGTCGGGCAGCGTGGTGATCAAATCCTCAACCCCGTATTCACTCTTGGGGTAATATTTCAGGATGGCCGCGGAAAGCTGCTGGGAACTCGCCACCACCAGATCGACGCGCCTTTTCACATAGAAACGCAAGGTGTCGGGAATGGTATAATCCGTGGGCTCGGAGGTTGCCACGACGATAGTTTTGCCGTCATCCTCCAGAGGAAGCACCTGCATTCCGTAAACGACGTCGGCAGGCAAGGCCTGCAAAGCTTTTTCAGTCGGAACAACGTCGTCGAGATCAAGGAACGGCAGGCGGAACTTCGTCGCCAGGGCCATCAGCAGCTGATGTTCCGTAATCAGGCCTTTCTCCACCAGGAGCGTCCCGATCTTTTTTCTTTTCCCGGTCGTCTGACTGTTAAGTGCCTCCTCCACCTGTTCCTTGCTTACCAGCCCCGCTTCCACCAGAATATCGCCCACTTTCATGCGCGGCGCTGCCTTGCCCTCCCGGCGGGCATCGTCAAGCACCTTCTCTATGGCCTGGCGGGGCAGATTATGCTGCTGGGAAATGATGTCGCCGAGGCGCCGTTCCCGCAGGTTTTTCTGTTCATCCAAGACGGTTTTGATGGCATGCTTCGTCACCAGGCCGCTGTCTTCGAGAATCTCTCCCACACAACGCCCCTGCTGGCGGACCCGGACGCCGTGCTTGGTGAAAAACATCAGTTTGAAGGGCTCCCCGGGGTCCGTGGACAGACCGTAGAAACCGTTGACCGCCTGGAAGTTGTTCATGACATGAACGGCATAACGGTTGCCTGTCACCGTAGTCACTTCTTCGAGAATCTGTTTTCCGTGGGGCATCTTCATCCCGGATTTGGGAATCATTTTGATGCAGCAGATCTTCGCCAGGAGATAGGTTTTCATGTGACCTTTGCCGGCGGTAATCACTTTTATCTCGTTGCTCTCGGGTACAAACGGCTTCGCCAGCGACGCCTCTTCCCGGCGTCCATCCATCAATTCCAGAATCACGTCCGGTTTCACGGTTGTCTTCCTTCCAATTTTCCCCTGATCATCTTCATTATGGCCACCGTGCCGTTCCTCGGGCGCCTTAAAACATGCCGCCGTTGACGGACAGCACCTGTCCGGTCACATAGTAGGCGTCGTCTACGCAGAGGAAACGGTCTCCCCGGGCAAGCTCCCGCTCTGCCTCGGGCATCATCACGAACAGACCGTCGGCGTTGATGCCCGTATTGCGACAAGAACGCTGATGTCTTTGTATCCTGAATTTCCTCCATTGCCATTGTTTATTCCATTGCCGGCGCCGCAGCCGCGGCATCAGCCACATCGTAACGGATCTTTTCCGCCTGCCCTCCCCGGCGGCGTCTTGCCTCCATGGTTTCCTCCTCGGCAGCGGTATCATTAGTCCGGCAGGTAATGAGCACGGCACATCCGGCTTCCGCCGTCTCCAGGGCAATAGCGCGGCCGATGCCGCGACTGCCCCCGTTATTAGCACCGGCGGTGCCTCCAGCATGGCGGACATCACCCTTTCCGGAGCGGCGAAGTTACATAAAGTGGCGTTTCATAAAGTTAAATAATCAGGGATGTCAAGGGTAATTATCTATTTCACCCCCTCAGAGCTTCCCGTGCCAGACGGGCAGTCCCAGATGCCGCCGCTTCGTTTCCCCGAAAAGACGGGTGGTTCCCCTGGCCGTGGGGACCCCCCTTTGGCCTTTTCCGACAACCTCCCTGACGGGAGATCCCCCCGGACAGAGGAAGTGTTTGCCGAAGCGCCGGCTGATTTTATCCACAACCTAAAATATAGTCTCCGCAGCTTTTCCTCCTTCAGGGCGTCTTGGTCAGGCTTAGGCCCACGTACACGGTAAACCGAGTTCTTTCCGGATCAGGAAGTAAAGAAGGCCTCAATATCGATTTGTACAATGGCCGAAGGCCAGGGGGAAAGGGTAAACATGGCAAAATCATAGAACGTTCCTCCTGCATATACAAGAAAATATCCGGGGTCGTCCGCCGCCACTTTCCATCTTGACAAAAAAAGCCCGGTCTTCTATATAAGATCGTGTTTGGAACGGCCGACCTTTTAATCTGATCCGGAGAGATTGGGAAGGGATCCTCTTGAAATCCTTGATTAAAGAAACAACCAGCAGCGGGCCTCCCCGGAACAAAGGGGGGGCTTTTTTTGTTTCCGACCTTAGGGGCCATGAAAAATAAAAGACGTGTCGTCATGGACGCCGAGGGCATCGACCGTTCCCTGACCCGGGTGGCTTACGAAATCCTGGAAAAAAACAAGGGGCTGGACGATCTCGTCCTGATCGGCATCCGGACCGGCGGTGTCTATCTCGCCCACCGGCTTCAAAAGAAGATCGCCGCCATCGAGGGGCGGGAAGTACCCCTGGGCATCCTGGATATCACCCTGTACCGGGACGACCTGTCGCGTATCAATAAGAAACCCCGCCTCGGCAAGACGGAAATCGCCTTCTCCCTGAACAACATGAAGGTTGTCTTGGTGGATGACGTACTCTTCACCGGGCGGACCATCCGGGCCGCCATGGACGCCCTGATCGACTTCGGACGCCCCCGGCTGATTCAGCTTGCCGTCCTCATCGATCGCGGTCACCGGGAATTACCCATCCGGGCCGATTTTGTCGGCAAGAACCTCCCCTCTTCCCTGTGGGAGGAAGTCAGTGTGAATCTTACGGAGAAGAACGGCACCGACGAGGTGGTGATCGAACCGGAACCCGAGGAATAGCGAATGAAGTGGGAACGTAAAGATATCCTGGGGATAAAAGACCTTTCCCGTGAGGAGATCCTCTTGATCCTCGATACGGCCGATTCCTTCCTCGAGGTTTCGACGCGGGAGATAAAGAAAGTCCCTACCCTGCGCGGCAAGACCATCGTCAACCTCTTCTTCGAAGCGAGCACCAGGACGCGTACGTCCTTCGAGATCGCGGGAAAACGTCTCAGCGCCGATACGATCAATATCTCCTCATCAACGAGCAGCGTCGTCAAAGGCGAGACCCTGATCGATACGGCCAGAAACCTGGAAGCCATGAATCCCGACGTCATCGTGATCCGCCACAGCGCCGCCGGCGCCCCCCAAATGCTCGCAGGCCTGATCAAGCAATCGGTCATCAACGCCGGCGACGGCGCCCATGAACATCCCACCCAGGCCCTGCTCGACATGATGACGATCCGGGCCAAAAAAGGAAGGCTGGAAAACCTCAGGATCGCCATTGTGGGAGATATCGCCCATAGCCGCGTGGCCCGTTCCAATATCTACGGATTGAAGACGATGGGCGCTCAGGTAGCGGTTGCCGGCCCGGCGACGATGCTGCCCAGGGACATGGAGCGCATGGGGGTGGAGGTGCATTCCTCTCTGGAAAAGGCCCTGCCCGGAGCGGATGTCGTCATGATGCTCCGGATTCAGGTCGAACGGCAGCATCAAAACATTTTCCCTTCCCTCCGGGAGTACGCCCAGCGTTTCTGCCTGAATGGGAAAAATATCTCCCTGGCCAAACCGGACGTCCTCGTCATGCATCCGGGTCCGATAAACCGGGGGGTGGAAATAGCCCCGGAGATTGCCGACGGGCCTTTCTCCGTAATTCTCGACCAAGTCACCAACGGGGTCGCGGTGCGGATGGCCCTGCTCTATTTGCTCACGGGAGGCAAAGAATGATGCCCTGCGACGAGTTAATCAAGAACAGGCCCATGCAGATGCCCTGCGGCGGCAGTGTCACATCAGACTGGACGTATGGAGATGAAAGTAAGTGACCACGGAAAAAGCTGGCTGCTCCGCGGGGCGAGGATCGTCGATCCCTCCCGTCCCCGGGAGGAGACACTGGATATCCTGATCGAAAACGGCAGGATCGCCCATATCGGAAGGAAGCCGGCAGGGACAAGAATAAACGGCCTTCAGATTCTGGAACTGGACGGCCTGATCGTTACCCCCGGGCTGATCGACATGCATGTCCATCTCCGGGAACCCGGTTTTGAATATAAGGAAACCATTGCCACGGGAAGTGCCGCCGCTGCCGCCGGCGGCTTCACCGCCGTGGCCTGTATGCCCAATACCGATCCCGTCAACGACAGCCGATCCGTAACGGAATTCATCCTCCGCAAGGCCGAAGAAGCGGATCTCGTCCATGTCTATCCTGTCGCCGCCATCACGGCAAGGTCCCAGGGAAAGACCCTGGCGGAGTACTGGGATCTCAAGGAAGCAGGTTCCGTGGCGCTGTCCGACGACGGCAAACCCGTAATGGACAGTGCCGTCATGCGCCGGGCGTTGGAATACGCCCATTCCCTCGGTCTGCCTGTCCTCTCCCATTGCGAGGATCTCTCCCTGTCCGCCGCCGGGGCCATCCATGAGGGATTGGCCGCCACGGAACTCGGTCTGCCGGGCATCCCCGGCATTGCCGAGGAGATCATGGTGGCCCGGGACCTCCTGCTCGCCGAATACACAGGGGCGGCGATCCACATCTGTCATGTCTCCTCCGCCGGTTCCGTCCGTCTCATCCGGGAAGCCAAGTCCCGGGGGGTGCGGGTGACGGCGGAAACAGCCCCCCATTATTTCACCCTTACCGTCGACAGTCTGCGCGGTTACGACGTCAACGCCAAGGTAAACCCCCCGCTGCGGGAGGAAAGGGACGTCGAGGCCATCCGGGAGGGATTGCGGGATGGAACCATCGACGCCATCGCGAGCGATCACGCCCCCCATGCCGTCACGGACAAGGAAGTGGAATTCGAATATGCCGCCGGCGGCATGATCGGATTGGAAACTTCTCTGGCATTGAGTCTCCGACTGGTCGCCGACGGTCTCCTTTCCCTGAAGGAACTGATAGCCAAGATGAGTTCCCGGCCCGCGGCCATTCTCGGCGTTCCCGGCGGCAGACTGGCCCCCGGCGAACCGGCCGATCTCACCGTCATCGATCTGACACGTCCCTGGAAGGTGACCGGCCCCGAGCTACGTTCCCGGAGCAAGAACACGCCGTTTTTAGGGTGGCAACTGACGGGAAAGGCCGTCCTGACCATGAAGGGCGGCAGGGCTACCTACAGCGATCTCCCCGGCACAAATTCCGACCGCCTCGCCGGAAAGCATACCCGCCGGTCATGAACGCCCGCACCAGCCATAAAGCCCGGGCGATTGTCCTCCATACCCTCGACTACGGGGAAGCGGACCGGATCGCCACTTTCTACACCCGGGAATTCGGCAAGCTCAAGGGGATCGCCAAAGGGGCGCGCCGTTCCCGCAGGCGTTTCGCCAACGCCCTGGAACCTTTTTCCTTCACTCACGTCCTTTTTTCCCGGCGTAACGGAGGCGAAGGCCTCGCCATGGTAGATCAATGCGAGATTATCGATCATTATCCGGCCATTCGCAGTGATTTGGAGAAAAGCATGGCGGCGGCTTATCTCGTCGAACTCACCGGGGCCTTTACCGTGGAGGGGAAGAAAAACGAGTCGATTTTCCAGTTGCTGGTCGATTTTCTGGGGGCGATGGCAAATGACCCGCTCCGGCCCGGTCTGCTGTCCTTCTTCGAGATCCGTCTTCTCGGTCTGGCCGGTTACGAACCCGTCCTCGACCGCTGCACCGCCTGCAACACCCCCCTGGACGAGCGGCGAGCTTATCGTTTCATCAACAGTTGCGGCGGTCTTAAGTGCAGTCACTGCGAAACCTTTCCCGCCGCGGCGCCGCCCCTGTCCATGGGAACGCTCCGCAGCCTTCTCCACAGCAAAGCGTTGCCGGTGCCGCGTCTGTCGCTGCTCGTTCTCTCCCGACAGACCGATGAGGAGTCCCGGATGCTGCTCGTCCCTTTCATTCAGCATCTCCTGGGAAGGGAATTGAAATCTTGGCAGGTCCTCCGCCAGGTTCGGCGGCTGGGTGCCTGCGGGTAAAAGCGATCCGCCCCACCGCGGCAGCGCTTCAGCAGGACATAAAATCGGGTCACGCACTCGGAAGGCGGAGGAGAGCAAAGGGGGGCGGAAACTCCTGTCCACCCCCCGGAGATCCTCCCCGGCCATCGGTCTTTTTTATCGTCCGTTCCCCGTCCCACCGGCGGCGGCGGCGACTTCCGGGGGAAATACCTGTTGACACCACCCAGCGGCCGTGTTATCCGTTTTACCTTACTAATTTCTATGTAGTGAGGAGGTTATTGTGACCTTTCAAGAGTTGATATTCTCCCTGGAAAGATACTGGGCGGACCACGGTTGTGTCATTCAGCAGCCCTATGACCTCGAAGTGGGGGCGGGGACCTTCAATCCCGCGACTTTTCTCCGGGCCCTGGGGCCGGAACCATGGAACGTGGCCTATGTGGAACCTTCGCGCCGCCCGACGGACGGCCGTTACGGCGAAAACCCCAACCGTCTGCAACATTACTACCAGTACCAGGTAATCATGAAACCCTCGCCGCTGGATATTCAGGATCTCTACCTCGACTCGCTGAAGAACTTCGGCATCGATCCCCGGGAGCATGACATCCGGTTCGTGGAAGACGACTGGGAATCACCGACGGTGGGTGCCTGGGGACTGGGCTGGGAGGTATGGCTCGACGGCATGGAGATCACCCAGTTCACCTATTTCCAGCAAGTGGGAGGGGTTGATCTGCGGCCCGTATGTGCGGAAATCACCTACGGCATCGAAAGAATCGCCATGTACATCCAGGGGATAGACAACGTTTATGACCTGAAGTGGAACGACAGGATCACCTACGGGGACGTCCACCATCAGGGCGAGGTTGAGTGGTCGACATACAATTTCGAAAAGGCCGACGTGACGATGCTCAGGAAGCTCTTCGACATGTATGAAGGGGAAGGGATCCGCGTGGCGGAAATGGACCTCGTGCTGCCCACATACGACTGCTGTCTGAAGTGTTCCCATACCTTCAACATGCTCAACGCCCGGGGGGCGATCAGTGTCGCCGAGCGTACCAGTTACATCGGCCGGGTAAGGAATCTGGCCCGTCTCAGTGCCGAATTGTTCATCAAACAGCGGGAAAAGATGGGTTATCCCCTCTGCAGATAAATTTATGAGTCAGCAAACAGCAATCGAGGAGAAAAAAACGGCCGGTGAAGCGCGATGCGGCGGGTGATTTTTTGCCGGCTTGTCAATAATCCAGAAAAGGCGATTACGGGAGTATCAGAATAATGGGAAAAGAATTGCTGCTGGAAATAGGAACGGAAGAAATTCCGGCCGCCTTTTTACCGAAGGCCATGGCCGATATGGACGAACTGATCCGCAAGGCGCTCGGCGGGGAGAGGGTAAAACACGGAAAGGTTATCACCATGGCGACGCCGCGGCGCCTCTTCCTTCATGTGGCCGACGTGGCGGAAACTCAGGAAGATCAGGTAATTGAAAAGATTGGCCCCACCCGCAAGGCCGCTTTTGACGAGCAGGGGAAACCGACCAGGGCGGCGGTGGGTTTCGCCAAGGGTCAGGGAATCGATTTATCGGAAATAGAGATCGTCACCACCGACAAGGGCGAGTATCTCTGCGCCCGGAAAAGGATCGCCGGCGGCCCCGTCGCCGCCTTGCTGCCCGGACTTCTCGCCGGATTCATCACGGACATCCCCTTTAAAAAGTCCATGCGCTGGTCGGACCTGGAACTGCGTTTTGCCAGGCCCATCCATTGGCTATTGGCTCTATACGGAGGGGAAATCGTCCCCTTCCGCGTGGGCAATATCGAAAGCGGCAATACCTCCCGGGGACACCGCTTCATGAGTCCCGGTCCTTTCGAGGTTTCGGGATTCGCCGACTATCTGGACAAGACCCGGGCCGCTTATGTCGTCATCGATCCCGAAGAAAGGAAAAGGATCATCCGGGAGGAGGCCCGGCGGGCCGCCGGCGGCGTTTCAGGCCGTCCCCTCATCACCGATGAGCTCCTGGACACCGTCGCCTTTCTCGTCGAATATCCCACGGCGGTCTGCGGAAGCTTCGACGCCGCCTATTTGCAACTTCCCCGGGAGGTGCTGACGACTACGATGATGTCCCACCAAAAGTATTTTCCCGTCGTCGATGCCCGGGAAAACCTGCTGCCCTACTTCATTACCATCAACAACACCCCGGCCAGGGACCCCGCCGTGGTCACCAGAGGCAACGAAAAGGTCATCCGGGCCCGGCTCTCCGACGCCCGTTTCTTCTTCGAGGAAGACCGGAAGATTTCTCTGGACCGGCGCTTCGAGGATCTCCGGAAGGTCGTTTATCACAGCCTTCTGGGTACCTCCTACGAAAAGGTTCTCCGCTTCCGCAAGCTGGCCGCCCTCATCGCTGCGAAGATCGATCCCGCGCTGGCAGCCCCGGTGGACCGCGCCGCCGTTCTGGCCAAAGCGGACCTGGATACGCAGATGGTCGGAGAATTTTCCGAACTGCAGGGAATCATGGGTCGGGAGTACGCCCTCCTGGCCGGAGAGGACCCGGTGATCGCCAGGGCAATATATGAACATTACCTCCCCCTGGCCGCCGGCGGGGAACTGCCGGAAACCGATATCGGCGCCATTGTCGGTATCGCCGACAAAATGGATACCATCGTGGGATTCTTCGGCGTCAATCTCATCCCTTCCGGAACCGCCGATCCCTACGCCCTGAGACGTCAGGCCCTGGGGATCATCAACATCATCCTCGCCAAGGGGTATCCCCTCCGCTTGAACGAACTGGTGACCGCAAGCCTCGAGATCCTCCACGACAAAATCAAGCGCCCGCCGGAGGAGATTAAACGTGAGGTGCTGGAGTTTTTCCGGACCCGCTTGGAGAATCAACTGATCGCCCAGGGGCATCTCTACGATGTCGTCGCTGCCGTCCTGGCCGTGGACGCCTCCGATCTCCCCGAAGCCGTGAAGAAGATCGAAGCCATGGAAATCTTCAAGAAACACAATGATTTTCAGCCCCTGGCCGTCGCCTGCAAACGCGTGGCGAACATCCTCAAAGATTTCCGCCACGGCGAGGTACGCCCGGAGCTGTTCAAAGAAAAGGCGGAGGAAGACCTGTACCGGGTGTTTCTGCAGGTGCGGGAGCAGGCCGCCGTCCACCTCGAAGGACGGCGGTACGAAGCGGCCCTCACGGAAATGGCCCGTTTGCGCGCCCCGGTGGACGCCTTCTTCGATGCCGTCATGGTCATGGCCAAGGAAGAGGACATCCGGTTCAACCGTTTGTCCTTGCTGGAAAGCATTGCGGCGCTTTTCCGCAAAGTCGCCGACTTCTCCAAGTTGATGACAGATTTTTGAGGAAAAGGAAATGGTCGATCTCGCCACCAAGCAGATAAGCGAACTGGAAGAGCAACTGCAACGCCGGAAGAAACTCCAGGATATTACCAACCGCATCCACTCCGCCCAAAACATCAAGCAGATCCTGGTAGATCTCAAGGACGGCATCCTCAACCTCTTCGACGCCCATTCCATGACCATCTATATCGTGGACCGGACGCGGAATGAAATATTCTCCATGTTCCTCTCAGGGTCGAAACTGAACGAAATCCGTGTCCCGATAAATAATAAAAGCATCGCCGGCTATGTGGCCAACACCGGCAAGATCGTCAACATCGCCGACGCTTATGATGAAAAGGAACTCAAGGCCATCGACAAGGAACTGTCCTTCGACTCCAGCTGGGACAAAAAATCGGGTTTCCGGACCCGACAGATCCTTACCGCGCCTGTATTACACAACGGGAAACTCATGGGCGTCGTCCAGGTTCTCAACAAGAAGAACGCGGCCCACGGCGGCCGCTTTTCCGAAGATGAAAAAGGTTTCCTCAACGAAATCACCGAGGTGTTGGGGGTCGCCTTTTTCAACCAGGAGCGTTTCGCCCGGCGCCGGAAGACCCGTTTCGATTACCTGATCAGCCGTGACCTCCTCAAGGAGGAGGAGCTGGAAAGCGCCTGGGAAGAATCGCGGGAACAGAAGGAGACCATGGAGAACTTCCTCATGAAGAAATACAAGATCTCCAAGGAAGACATGGGGAAATCCCTGGCCGAATTTTACCGCTGCAAGTTTATCCAGTTCAACGACAAGATCCCTATCCCCGGCGATCTCATCAAGAATCTGAAAAAGGACTACCTGCGCCGGGAGCTGTGGGTACCCATCAGCAGAATGGACGACGGCAACATCAATATCCTCGTTGACGACCCGAACAACATCCTGAAGCGGGACATGATCGAAAACCTAATGAAAACGAAGTCCATCCGTTACGATGTGGCCCTGAGCGACGATATCGTCAAATTCATCAACTACTTTTACCAATCCCCGGAGGATGAAACCTCCATCTCCGAGATCCTGGGCAAACTGGACGCCGATGCCGGGGAAGCGGAGCAGGAAGAAGACGGCGAAGTGGTGACGGAGTCGGACAGCGCCATTATGCAGCTGGTGAACAAGATCATCAACGACGCTTACAACCGCCGGACCTCGGACATTCATATCGAACCAAACGTCGCCAAGAAGAACGTGGAGGTGAGATTCCGTATCGACGGCGACTGCAGTCTTTATCAGACCGTTCCCTACAGCTACCGGGCCGCCCTCGTGTCGAGGATCAAGATCATGTCCAACCTGGACATCACCATCAAGCGCATCCCCCAGGACGGCAAGATCAAGTTCAAGCGACCCGGCGGGGACGACATCGAACTGCGGGTGGCGACCATCCCCACCCAGGGAGGGGTCGAGGATGTGGTCATGCGCATCCTGGCCAAGGGGGAAACCCTGCCCCTGGAGGCCATGGGGATGCTCCCCCGGAACTACAAGGGGCTCATCGACATCTGTGAAAAACCCTACGGGATGATCCTCGTGGTGGGACCGACCGGTTCCGGCAAGACGACGACCCTCCATGCCGCCCTGCACCACATCAACACCCCGGACCGGAAGATCTGGACCGCCGAGGATCCCGTGGAAATCACGCAGTACGGCCTCCGCCAGGTGCAGGTCCAGCCCAAGATCGGCTTCGATTTTGCCGCCGCCATGCGGGCCTTTCTCCGCGCCGACCCGGACGTCATCATGGTGGGGGAAATGCGGGATTTCGAAACGGCCAAAACGGGCGTCGAGGCGTCCCTGACCGGACACCTCGTCTTCAGCACCCTGCACACCAACAGCGCCCCGGAAACCATCACCCGGCTTCTCGACATGGGCATCGACCCCCTGAATTTCGCCGACGCCCTTCTGGGGATTCTCGCCCAGCGCCTGGTGCGGACCCTTTGCAAAAACTGCAAGGAGCCCTATCACCCCACCCCCCAGGAGTTCGAGGAGATCGTCGAAAGCTACGGGAGAGAAGAATTCCAGAAGCTCAATGTGACCTATACGGATGATTTCACCCTTTACCGTCCCAAGGGCTGCGACATCTGCGACAAATCGGGGTACAAGGGCCGGATGGGCATCCACGAACTCCTCATCGCCTCCGACAACATCAAGCGGATGATCCAGAAGCATGAACCGGTGGAGGTCCTTCGGGAGATGGCCATGAAGGAGGGGATGACCACCCTGCTTCAGGACGGCATCCAGAAATCACTGCAGGGGATCACGGACTTCAAGCAGGTCCGCCGGGTCTGCATCAAGTAGCCTGCCCTTACACGCCTCCGCCGGCCGGTCAGCGTTGCCGGTCCCGCGTCCGCTTCCCGCTCCGGAGGCGGTCCGCTATCGCCAGCACGGTATTGGCGTAAGTCTGATTCTTGTTGTAGGTCATGATGATCTGGCGGCGCTCCTGCCCGGAGATCCCGCATTTCCAGCCGTTGCGGCGGAGATAGTTGCCGATGCTGGACAGGGCGTCAGGGGTGGAAAAAAGATCGATATTACCGTCACCGTCGCCATCGATACCGTAAAGGTAGACATTGGAGGGCATAAATTGGCAAAGCCCGATCGCCCCATAGATAGAGCCCGGTATCGCCAGGGGGTCCACACCGTTGTCCTGTGAATATCGCAAGAGGTATTTCAATTCATTATAGGCCCACGCGGCCTTTTCGCGACAGCGCTGACGGGCCTGCTCCTCGTTGCCCTCATGAACCACCCCTCCGGCGAGATAGGGTCTCACCAACTCCAGATCTCCGGCAGCAGCCATGCTGGACAGGACATGGAAGGCCTTTCTTTTCCCCGTATTGACGCCGAGATTGGTTTCGATCAGGGCGATGGAAACCACCACTTCCCTGGGCACACAGTAATCCCGGTTGATCCGCCCCAGGAGATCACGGTGCCGCTCCATATAGTCATGGGCCGACCGCAGGCGCCCGGGACGGAGATACTGCCGGTAAACCATCCTGCTGATTGCATTTTCCTTTCCCGAACTCTGTCGGTGTAAACTTTTCATCAACTCGGTGATCTTCACCGCCATCGGCTCCGGATCGAACCGGAGGTCCGCCCGCCGGAAAAGCGCTTCGATATCAAGACGGTCGAATCCGTCCTTACTTAATCTCTGTTTCAGTCCCTCCCATTCTCCCGCCGCGGCCGGCAAGGACAAAAGCAGGATGACGGTCCCCATGAGAACCGCCGCGAGCACCCCCCGCCATCTCCCCTGTGCGCTATCCTTTTGCATCGCTGCGATCCCTCACCATAGCGAGCATTCAATCATTTTTACCGCTGATCCCGGCCTTCCATTCATGCAGCAGGTTCAGGGCCGCCAGGGGAGTCAGGCGGGAGGTATCCAACTCTTTCAAGGTCTTGATAAGCATCTCCCCTTCATCGGGAAAGAGACTCAACTGATTGTCCATCCGACCGCCGCCGATTCTTTTCTTTCCCCGGGCGATCCGCGGCACCCCCGTATCGTCCAGCTCCCCCTTTTCCAGGTTTTTCAGGATCTCGCCGGCACGCCGGATGACCTCCTCCGGGACACCGGCCAGCCTGGCCACCTGAATTCCATAACTGCGGTTTGTCCCCCCTTCCATAATCTTGCGGAGAAAAATTATCCGCTCTCCCCACTCCCGCACGGCGATATTATAATTCTTGACGCCGCTATGGGTCAGGGCCAGTTCCGTGAGCTGGTGGTAATGGGTGGCAAAAAGTGTCCGGGCGCCGATATGCCGTTCGTCATGGAGATACTCCGCTGTGGCCCAGGCAATGCTCAAACCGTCGAAGGTGCCGGTTCCCCTCCCCACCTCGTCCAGGATGATGAGGCTGCGACGGGTGGCATGCTTGAGGATGCTGGCCACCTCCTGCATCTCCACCATGAAGGTGCTCTGCCCGCGCGCCAGACTGTCGGCGGCACCGATACGGGTGAAAATCCGGTCCGCCACGCCGATACGGGCATGCTGCGCCGGGACGAACCCCCCCATCTGGGCCATGATGACGATCAGGGCCACCTGACGGATATAGGTGGATTTACCGGCCATATTCGGCCCGGTTAAAACGATAAAGCGGTTTTTCTGGAGATCGAGGCAGGTGTCGTTGGGTACGAAACCTTCGGCAAGAGGCATCCTCTCCACCACGGGATGGCGGCCCTCGGTGATTTCGATGATATCGCCGTCATCGACAACGGGGCAGCAATAGCCGTAATTCGCCGCTACGGCAGCCAGAGAGGCCAGGGCATCCAGGTCGGCCAGTGCCGACGCCGTCTTCTGGATCCGGCGAATGGACCGGGCAACCCGCTCCCGAATACCGAGGAACAGTTCATATTCCCGACGGCGGCTGTTCTCTTCGGCATGGAGCACCTCCTGCTCGTATTCCTTCAACTCCTCGTTTATATAGCGTTCGGCGTTGACCAGGGTCTGCTTGCGGATGTAACCGGGGGGAACCAGGCGGGCGTTCGCCTTGGTTACCTCGATGTAATATCCGAATATCTGATTGAAACCCACCTTGAGAGAATTGATCCCGGTCTTCTTTCGTTCCCGGTCTTCCAGGGCGGCGATGTTCTTTTTGCCATGTCGGGAAAGGGAAAGCAACGTATCGAGTTCGGCATCGAAGCCGTCCTTGATCATTCCCCCTTCCCGAATGGTAAGGGGCGGCTCGTCGCTGATGGCCGCTTCGATCAGGGCTGCCTCTTCCGGCAGGTCGTCCAGCCGCTCCCGCAGGGATCGTACGAGGGACGACGTCAACGGCACCAGCAGTTCTTTTATCCCCGGAATCGCCTGGAGAGACTTCTTCAAGGCCACCAGATCCCTGGCATGGGCCACATCCATGGCGATCCTTCCTCCGAGCCTTTCCAGGTCGTATACATCACCGAGCCGGCGGCGGAGTTCTTCCCGCAGCAGGTGATTGTCCTTGATTTCCGCCACCGCCTCGAGACGGCGCCGGATCTTCTCCGGCTCCCGGAGGGGATAGTTCAGCCACCAGCGCAGGCGTCTGGACCCCAGCGCCGTGATGGTTTCATCGAGAACGGAAAACAGCGAACCCTTCTTTTTCCCCTCCTGAATGGTCTGGAAAAGCTCCAGGGTCGCCTTGGCGGTATCATCCAGGCAGAGGGTTTGCAACAGCTTCAATTCTTGGATCCGGTTTACATGGGCCAGCCTTTCCCGCTGTGTTTCCTCTCCGTAACGCAGAACGGCCCCGGCGGCGCCAATGACGGCGGGTCGCCTCTCCAGCTCCAGAGCGGCGAGATCCTCAGCGGCAAAGTATCCCTCCAGACGGAGCCGGGATGCGTCGGGAGCGAAGTAATCACCGGGAACGGCATTGACCACCATCAGGACCTCGCTCTTGGTCAGGGCCTTGATCAGGGCCCGGTCCTCAAAATCTTCGGGAATGATGATTTCGCGCAAACCCAGCCCCGTCATTTCCGCCTGGAGCGTTTCCCGGTCCGTCAATTCCAGAACCCGGAATTCACCGGTGGACAGATCCATGAAGGCCAGCCCGTACGCCGCTGCCTCCCGGCAAAGCGCGGCCAGAAAACGGTTTTCCCCGGCGGGAAGGTGATCGGGATCGAGCATCAGCCCGGGGGTCACCACCCGGACGACATCCCTTTTCACGATTCCCCTGGCCTGTTTAGGATCTTCGAGCTGTTCGCAGACCGCCACCTTGTATCCCCGTTCCACCAACCGGGCGATATAGGAAGAGGCGGCATGATAAGGAACCCCGCAGAGGGGGATGCTCCCCTCTTGGGTCTTGTTGCGGGAAGTGAGGGTTATCTCGAGGATCTTGGCGGCAAGAACGGCATCCTCGAAAAACATTTCATAAAAATCTCCCATGCGGAAGAAGAGGATACAGTCCGGATAACGCGTCTTGAGTTCGAGGTACTGCTTCATCGCCGGGGTGAGGTCTGTCGCCTGAGCCGGCTGCCGGTCCTTTCCGGTGTGCCCGTCCCTCATTTCCCGGAATCGGCGATCAGGAGGTGAAGCAGCCAGTTCACGACGCTGATGACCAGCGCCCCGAATATGGCGGGCCAGAATCCCTGGATAGCGAAGCCGGGGATGACGGCAGCGGTCATCTTTAAAAGCAGGGCGTTGATTACAAAGGTGAAAATTCCCAGGGTCAGGATATTGATCGGCAGGGTAAGAATGATAAGCAAAGGCCGGAACAGGGTGTTCAGAAGGCCGAGAAACGCCGCGGCCAGAAAGGCGCTTCCGAAACCGCGGACGTAGATACCCTCGATAAAATAGGCGGCGGCAAGGATGGCAATGGTCATTATCAACCAGCGGACAATCAGTCCCGTCATCGGAAAAAACACCTTATTTGCGAATAACGTCAAGCTTCAGGATGTCTTCACCTTTTCCAGTCAAAAGACACCTTCCGCCCCCCCGGTTCACTTCACGGCTAAGCGAAACGATCGAACATTTCTTTTTTAGCGCCGCAGAACGGGCATTCTTCCGGCAGTACGCCGTCGGACACATATCCGCATACCTTGCAGACATAATAGGTCGTTTCCCGGGCCTCCAGCAAATGCGTCATCGCCTCCTTGTAGAGTTTGGCATGCACCTCCTCCACATCCCGGCTCTGGCTGAAATGAAGCACCGCCGCCTTATTGCCCGCCTTCTCCGCCATTTTGATGAACTCGTCATAAGCGACGCCGGCGACCTTCTGTTCCGACTCGAAGCTCGCCGCCAGATTTTCTTCCGTAGATTTCACCTCCCTGAGCAGTCTGAGGGCCCGGGTGCCGTGAATCTCCTCGGAAAAGGCGATGACTCGAAACAACTTGGCGATCTGGGGATAACCGTCCTTCTCCGCCTTGTCTGCAAACACCTTCAAACGCAGGGCCGCTTTCGCTTCCCCGACATAGGCCTGATAGAGGGCCGCCTTCAATTCATCCACTGTCTAAATCTCCTCCTCCTTCGTCAAATGGCGGTACGGGTTTTCTTCGCCTTTGCGCTATCCTATTCCGGGACAAATTCCTCTTTCCCGGAACCGCAGATCGGACAGATCCAGTCCTCGGGCAGGTCTTCGAAAGCAGTACCCGGCGCGATGCCGCCTTCTTCGTCACCAACCGCGGGATCGTAAACATAACCACAGATATTGCAGACATATTTTCTCATGCTCAGCCTATTCCTCTCTTCTCATCGATTATCGTTTATTGCGGCGCCAAAAATCTCCGTAATTCACCAGTTGATCAGCCCCGGCCAGGTCTGACGGTTTACCGGTTTAGGATAACCGGGATCAGCCTTGTCCGCGGCGATATCATAGCGGATATATTCATAATCCTTGAAGAAATAAGCCTTGCCGTTGCCCCAGTTGACGACATCGTCAATCCCGGAGGTCCAGATCATTCCCGGCCAGTTCCGGGAATCGATTCTTCTAGGATAACCGGTGTCGGCACGGTTGTTTTCGACATCGTAACGCAAGTATTGTCCACCCTTGAAAAAGAAGATCTTCCCGTTGCCCCAGTCGACGGCGGCGTCGACACCGCCGGTCCACGGCAGCCCCGGCCAGGTTTTGTCGTTGATCTCCTGGGGGTAACCGGGATCGGCCCGATCGGCACCGATATCGTAACGGATGAATTGTCCGCCTTTGAAAAAACAAACCTTGCCGTTGCCCATGTTGACTACCGCATCCACATCCTTCCAGATCATCCCCGGCCAATTGGCTTCGTCGAGCGGTTTCGGGTAACCGGGGTCGGCCCGGTAACCCATGAGATCTTCTTCCAGGTCGGGACGGGCGGAATAGCGAACATACTTATCGCCCTTGAAAAAATAGAGTTTACCGTTGCCCCAGTTGGCGCCGGCCCCGATCGCCTTTTCCGGAACATACTTCTCCCCGTAAGCGGTAAAGGCACCGGCCACCACCAAGATCAATACCGAGATAACGAGCAGCGATCCTTTGGTCGTTTTCATGCAACCTCCTTGCTTTTTATCCTCAATTGTCGAGCCATCTCCTCCCCCAGGTCATGACAGCGCCGCAGATCGTCCTCCGTGGGTGCATGCTGGACCTTCAAAGGCGCCCCGATGATTTCCACCTTCATCTCCTTCAAGACATCACCTATGTGTACCGCCGCTTCACCACTCCAGCCGAAAGAACCAAAGGAGGCACCGAGAAGATTGGCGGGGCGTAAACCCTTCAGGTAAGTCAGGACATCGGCGATCTGCGGCAACATATTGTTGTTGAGGGTTGAGGAACCCACGATGAGGGCGCCGGCATCGAGGATCTCATAGGCGATGTCGCTGCGGTGGAATACGTCCATGGACATGCATTTGGCCGCGACGCCGGCGGCGGCCAGCCCTTCGCCGATCGCCCGGGCCATCCGTTCCGTACTGTGCCACATGGTGCCGTAAACAACGATCGCCTTTAAGGTCGGCTTTTGCGCCGCCCACTGTCCATAGTTCGCGATCACTCCCGGGATATCCCGGCGCCAGACCGGTCCGTGATCCGGGGCGATAAATTTGAAGTTCATCCCGGAGGCGGCGACACGTCCCAGCAACCTCGTCACCAGCGGTGCATAGGGCAGAATGATATTGGCAAAATAGGTGGCGCCCTCGTAGCGGAGGATGGCGGGATCGATCTCGTCGTCGAATCTTTCGAGCGTCGCCAGATGCATCCCGAAGGCATCATGGGAAAAGAGGATCTCTTCCTCGGGCAGGTAGGAAAACATGCTGTCGGGCCAATGGAGCATCCTGGTTTCCAGGAAGCGGAGCTTCATGTTCCCCAGACTCTTTTCCTCGCCATCCTTGACCGCGGTGATTTTTTGGTCCCGGTGAAAGATATCGCCCAGGGTCTTGACCCCCATGGTCGAGGCGATGACCTCCTCCGGCCGGATGAGATCGATCATTTCGTGAAGGCAGCCGGAATGATCCATCTCCGCATGGTTGGAAACGATTATCCGGATATCCCGGGGATTGACCACGGAAGAGATCCGGCTGATCAACTCCTCCCGGAAAGGCGCTTTGACGGTATCCACCAGGGTGATCCTGTCCGCCAGGATCAAATAGGCGTTGTAGGTGCTGCCCCGGCGGGTGGTGTAACCATGAAAGTCACGGATATTCCAGTCTATGGCCCCGACCCAGTACACCTTGTCCGTTAGTTTTACCGCCTTATATATGTCTGCCATATTTTCTCCTTTTGCCTTGCTGAGGAATGGTGAACTTGTAACATTAGACAATTGACCTGTCAATCCCTATCAACCTTATCTTGCATTTCCTCCGGCGCCGGCGGCGCTGTCTTGCCGGCTGCGGCGGCGCTCTCTTTTTTCCATACCTCGATCTGCTGTTCCAATTTTTTCATCGCCTCCGGATCCTGGTTTTCCAGCAGCACCCCCAGATCGGAACGATCCTTCATAACGTCATCGTATTCAGGGATTACGATCCCTCTTTTCACCATAATCCTGTAGATCCGCTCCGACCTGGCGACAACATAGCGTGCGGCGCTTTGGGGATTGTATTTCCTGGGATTGGGAAGTACGGCCGCCAGGCGCGCTGCCTCCTGCGCGTTGATATCCGCCGCTCTTTTGCCGAAGTGGGTGCGGGCCGCCATTTCTATACCGAAGATCCCGTCTCCCCATTCGACCACGTTGAGATACAATTCGATAATGCGCTTTTTGGACAGATACCTCTCGATCCGCCAGGTAAGGATGGCCTCCTTGAGCTTCCGGACGGGATTCTTGGCGGGAGAAAGGTAAAGGTTCTTGGCAAGCTGCTGACTGATGGTACTCCCGCCGGCCTTGATTTTCCCTTTTTGGAGGTCCTTTTCCAGGGCCTTTTGCATGGCCTCGAAATCGAATCCTTCATGGCCCCAGAATTTGTCGTCTTCGGCGATGATCACCGCTTTAATCACATAGGGGGAAATCTGTGTCAGCGGAACCCATTGCTGGCGGATCTTTTTCTGTTTTCCCTCCCGTTGCCATTCTTTTTCCCGGTACTCCATGAAGGCCGTCTTGGGGGGATTCTTCCTGGCCAGAGAGGCCACATCAGGAAAAAAGAAATAGAAGCCGATATTTAATGATAAACCCAGCGCAAATATTACGACAACAATGATCAATAACCTTTTTCCCATGTCCTTTCATAAATTATATCGTTTTATTTTTCAAGACATTAGACAAATCAAGCCGGCATAGGGATACGTTTTCCCGAATGGAAAAATAAATTTTGACTTGAAATCCATTTTTTTGTAAAAGGCAGGATCAGTTCTTGTGTACAGTTTGTCATCCATCGCCAAAATCTGTGCACCGTTAATAAATGGGGCAGCCCCCGCATTACAATGAGGAGGTACTCATGATGGAACGGCGGATTTTCCTGTGGATGGGACTGAGTGTCCTGTTCTTTTCATTGCTGTTCGGCACGGATGGATTTGCGGACCAGCAATACCGGGTGAAGCGAGGCGACAGCCTCGCCCGGATCGCCAAAAAATTTGGGGTTACGAGCCAAAGCATCAGAAATGCCAACGGTCTCAAAGACAATCGTATTCAAACCGGGAAACTGATCGTCATCCCCGCCAAAGATTCTCAGAAGCTCGCCAAGGCTTCAAAAGCAAAACCGCAGCATTCTGACCGGTTCTATGTCGTCCAGAAAGGCGATACCCTCTCGGGGATTGCCAGGAAATCCGGGGTAAACGTCGCCGAGATCAAGAGACTGAATCACCTCAAGAACAACAAGCTGCGCAACGGCCAGAAACTCGCATTGGGTAAAACGGCCCTTGGCGGTGAGCGGCGAAAGCCCGGAGGGCAATCCCGTCCCCATAGCGAAGCGGTGGAAGAGGAAGGAGATGACGATTTCCTCACCGAGGAGGATCCGCTCCCGGAAAAAACCGCCGAGCTGGAAAGAGAAGCGCTCTATTCGGAAACCACTCTCGGCAAATGGAAAGATCCCGATGAGCGTAGCCTCCTGGTCAAGGTAGCCAAGGGCTTCCTCGGGGCCCCTTACCGTCTGGGCGGCTCCAGCGTCCGGGGTTTGGACTGCTCTGCCTTCGTCAAGAAGATGTATGAGTTTTTCGACGTCAACCTGCCCCGGACAGCACGAGAGCAGGCCCATGTGGGGATGAAAGTCGCCAAGGGTGAGCTGGTGGAGGGGGATCTGGTATTTTTCAACACCAGAAGGGCCTTCGGACATGTAGGCATCTACATCGGCAACAACCAGTTCGTCCATGCCTCTTCGGGAAAGCGGGACCGGCATGTCCGGATCGACAGTCTGGACAAGCCCTATTACAACCAACGCTTTGTGAAGGCCGTCAGGCTAAAGTCCCTCGCTGAGGATAACGATATTTAATATTTCACTGCCAAGGAGAAATTCGATGACAAAAAAGACGTTTCCATTGCTGTTTGCCCTGCTTGCCCTCGTTCTCGTTACCGGCTGCGTGGCAAAAAGCGACTACCTGAAAAAGGTGGCCGAGGCGGACGGCAAGGCACAGGAACTCAAGACATGCAATTTGGAGAAAGATAAGCTTCTCGCACAGCGGGGCGAGCTCGAGAAACTCCTGAAGACAGAGGAAAACGCCGCCCGTCAGAAGATCGCCGATCTGCAGGCGGAAAACACCAAGCTGAAGAGTTCGGTGGCCTTTTTGCAGAAAAAAGAGGAGATCATTCAAAAGGAAAGTGACACCTACAAAGACCTCGTCCGGGAGATGAAAGGGGAAATCGCCAAGGGCCAGGTTACCATTACGGAGCTTAAGGGCAAATTGACCCTCGATGTCGTGGACAAAATCCTTTTTGCCTCCGGCGAGGCCAAGGTAAAGAAGGAAGGTCTGGAGGTGCTGAAGCGGGTGGTGGACATCCTCAAGAACCTCAAGGACAAGTCGATCCTCGTGGAAGGCCACACCGACAATGTCCAGATCCGCGGCCAGCTTGCCCAGGTCTATCCAACCAATTGGGAGCTCTCTGCCGCCCGGGCCATCAATGTAGCCAGATATCTCCAGTCCCAGGGCATCAACCCCGAACTTCTCAAGGCGGTGGCCTGCGGGGAATACAAACCGGTGGCAGACAACAGCACTGCCGAAGGTAGGCAGAAAAACAGGAGAATCGCCATCGTTCTGTCTGCCAAGGATTAAACGGCAGTCACTCGCTCCATCATAATCAATGCGGGCACGGCTGAACATTGCCGTGCCCTTTTTATTAGCGATCACGACGGCACCGGAAAAGCAGAGGCAAAAGACAAAATCATGGGCAAAACCATTACGGAAAAGATTATCGACTCCCACGGGGAAACAGGCCAGCGGGAGTCGGGAGAAGAGATCGGCATTCGTATCGATCAGACCCTCACCCAGGACGCCACGGGTACCATGGCCTATTTGCAGTTCGAGGCCATGAACCTTCCGGAAATACACACCGAATTGTCGGTGAGTTACATAGATCACAACACGATCCAGATCGGCTATGAAAACGCCGATGACCACCGCTATCTCCAAAGCGTCGCCCGGCGCTTCGGCATCCATCTCTCCCGGGCCGGCAACGGCATCTGCCATCAGGTACATCTGGAACGCTTCGGCAAACCGGGGAAAACGCTGATCGGCTCCGACAGTCACACGCCGACGGCGGGGGCGCTGGCCATGCTGGCCGTGGGCGCCGGCGGCCTCGACGTGGCCCTCGCCATGGCCGGCAAACCTTTTTACCTGCCGGCGCCCAAGGTGTTCCGCATCGACCTGCAGGGAAAGCTCCCCCCCTGGGTAACAGCCAAGGATGTCATCCTCAAGGTCCTCAGTATCTTAACGACCAAGGGAAACGTGGGGCGCATTCTGGAATACGGCGGCGACGGTCTGGCGTCCCTCAGCGTTCCGGAACGGGCCACCATCGCCAACATGGGCGCGGAATGCGGCGTGACCACCTCGATCTTCCCCAGTGACGACATGACCCGGCGCTTTCTCACGGCCCAGGGCCGTGCCGGAGACTGGCTGCCCCTCCAGGCGGACCCAGATGCCGTTTATGACGGGGAAATTCACATCGACCTGTCCCTTTTGGAACCCCTGGCGGCCCAACCTCACAGTCCCGACAATATCGGCACCGTCCGCGAAATCGGGCCGCTGGAGGTACAGCAGGTCTGCATCGGCAGCTGTACGAATTCTTCCTATAAAGACCTGGCCACAGTGGCGGAAATTCTCAAGGGAAAGACCGTTCATCCCGATGTGAGCCTGATTATCGCCCCCGGTTCGCGTCAAGTCCTGGATAACATCGCCCGCAAAGGATATCTCGTCCCCATCCTCGCCGCCGGGGCCCGGATCATGGAAAACGCCTGCGGCTTTTGTATCGGAAACAGCCAGAGTCCCCCTTCCCGCTCCGTGTCCCTGCGCACCTCCAATCGCAATTTCTTCGGCCGTTCGGGAACCAGGGAGGCGGATATCTATCTGGTCAGTCCGGAAACGGCGGCGGCATCCGCCCTCAAGGGCCGTCTCACGGACCCCCGGGAACTCGGGATACCCTACCCCGCCATCTCTTTCCCCCGCAGATTTCATCTCGACGACGGCATGATCATCCGTCCCCTCCCCCGGGAGGAACGGACCGGGGTGGAAATCATCCGGGGACCAAATATCGGCGCCCCCCCCGAAAACTCCCCCCTTCCCGCCGCCATCGACGGCGAGATAGCGATCAAGGTGGGGGACAAGATCACCACGGACCACATTATCCCTGCGGGCGCCAGGATGAAATACCGGTCCAACATCCCCAGATATGCCCGGTACGTCTTCGAGATTCTGGATCGCCATTTTCCTGAGCGGGCACTGCGGATCCGCGACGAGGGCCGGCAGAACATAATCGTCGCCGGCCATTCCTACGGGCAGGGATCGTCCCGGGAGCATGCCGCCATCTGTCCCATGTATCTGGGGGTGAGAATCGTGCTGGCGAAATCCTTCGAACGCATCCATGCCGCAAATCTCATCAATTTCGGCATCCTACCTTTGGTTTTTGAAAACGAAGGGGATTACGAAGTTCTCCGGGTCGGCGATCGCCTGCGGATACCGGATATCCGCAAGGTGCTCGAGGAGCGGCTGCCGCTGCGGATTCACGATACAACCCGGAATTTATTTCTTCCCGCCGTCTATGATCTGACGGACAGACAGCGCGCCCTTGTGCTTGCCGGCGGGGCGCTGCAGGCCCGCTGAGGGGACGCTTCCGTAAGGGTTGCGGCAGCCGGTGATATGAACTAACCCCCATGCCCGGGGCGGGCACAACGAATCATGAAAATAATCGGGCACCTGCCGACATTTTCATAAAAACGCTTTCGAAAAAATGAAGATATCGAGGAAAGAAGACCCATGAAAGACATAAAAAAAATCAAGGTCAAAAACCCCCTGGTGGAGATGGACGGCGACGAGATGACCAGAATCATGTGGCAGATGGTCAAGGACCTGCTCATCCTGCCCTATCTGGACATCGAGCTTGCATACTACGATCTCCACGTACAGCACCGGGACGAAACCGACGATCGGGTCACCGTGGAGGCCGCCCGGGCCATCATGAAATACGGGGTGGGTGTCAAATGCGCCACCATCACCCCTACGGAGGACCGGGTCCGGGAATACGGCCTGAAGGAACAGTGGAAAAGTCCGAACGGCACCATCCGGGCCATGCTGGACGGAACGGTTTTCCGCACCCCCATTTTTGCGAAGAACATCCATCCCTTCGTCACCGCCTGGAAGCGGCCCATCATCATCGGCCGGCACGCCTACGGCGATGTTTACAGCAACGCGGAGCTCCGCATCCCCGGCGCGGGCCGCGCGGAGATCGTCTTCACCCCTGCGGGGGGCGGGGAGCCCCTGAGAAACACCATCCACGATTTCTCCGGACCCGGCATCATCCAGGGCATTCACAACACCGACGCCTCCATCGCCAGTTTCGCCCGGGCCTGTTTTACCTATGCCCTGGACCGGAAGGTGGACCTGTGGTTCAGCACCAAGGACACGATTTCCAAGACTTACGACGCCCGTTTCCGGGCGGTCTTCGACGCGGAATACGCCGCGAACTGGCAACAGCGGTTCGAGGAAGCGGGTATCGCATACTTCTTCACCCTCATCGACGACGCCGTGGCCCGGATCGTCCGCTCCGAAGGGGGGATCCTCTGGGCGCTGAAGAACTACGACGGCGACGTCATGTCGGACATGATCGCCTCCGCCAACGGCAGTCTCGCCATGATGACCTCCGTCCTTGTCTCCCCCGAGGGGTACTACGAATACGAAGCCGCCCACGGGACGGTGCAGAAGCACTACTATCAGCACCTGGAAGGTCGCGAAACCTCGACGAACTCCATGGCCCTGATCTTCGCCTGGACAGGGGGACTGCGGAAGCGGGGGGAGCTGGACGGCACCCCGGAGTTGCTCACCTTCGCCGACCAGGTGGAGGCCGCGGCCCTGGAAACGGTGGAGGCGGGAATCATGACGGGGGACCTGCTGGCGGTGGCGGAAAAAAACCCGGCCAACCGGAAGGTGAACACCCGGGAATTCATCGAGGCTATCGCGGCGAGGCTGGAAGAAAAACGGCGGTGACGGAAAAAATCAATATCCGGGACCTTTCCCCGGCAGAGATCGAACTGTTCATCGCCCATCTGGGCAAGGAGAAGTACCGGGCCCGCCAGCTCATGAAGTGGGTCTATCAGTTCGACGTCCGGTCCTTCGGGGAGATGACCACCCTTTCCCGGGAGCTGCGGGGGCACCTGGAGGAAACGGCCTGCCTGGACGGCCCGGAACCGGTGAAGACCCGGACGGCCGCCGACGGCACGAAGAAAATCCTCTTCCGGCTCCGGGACGGTCTGCACATCGAAAGCGTCCTGATCCCCGGCAAGAATCACTGGACGGCCTGCCTGTCCACCCAGGCGGGCTGCGCCATGGGCTGCCGCTTCTGTTTCACCGGCACCCTGGGCTTCAAGCGCCAGCTCAGCGCCGGGGAGATCACCGGTCAGCTGTCCTCCCTGAAGTTTCGCACCCCCGAAGGACCCAACGTCAAGAATGTCGTCCTGATGGGGATGGGGGAACCCCTGGCCAATTATGACCATACCGTCAAGGCAGTCCGGATCATGACCGACGATGCGGGGATGGGCCTGTCGAACCGGAAGGTGACGATCTCCACCTGCGGCCTCGCCCCGCAGATTATGCAACTGGGGAAGGACATCTGCGTGAATCTCGCCATCTCCCTGAACGCCCCGGACAACGAGCGGCGGGACTATCTCATGCCCGTGAACCGGCGCTATCCCCTGGAGACACTGCTTCAGGCCTGCCGGGATTACCCCATGCCGGGGCGGCGGATGCTGACCTTCGAATACATCCTCATGGCCGGCGTCAACGACAGCCCTGCAGACGCGGAGAAGGTGGCCCGCCTCCTGAGAAACATCCGCTGCAAGCTGAATCTGATCGTTTTCAATGAGTATCCCGGCGCGGAATTCCGGACGCCGGCGCCGGAGGCCGTGGCCGCCTTCCAGCAGGTGCTGCTGAAACACCATTATACGACCATCATCCGCGCCAGCCGCGGCAGCGACATCCTCGCCGCCTGCGGGCAGCTGACCGGTCAAGGCTGCTGAATTTTCAGGCGGCGGCTACATTTACGTCCCCTCTGCCCTGCCCGGTGACCGTGGACCCCGGCAGGCGAATCCGCCCCGACGGGAAAACGGCGGCCACCCCGCCGTCAACCGCCGGGTCACCCAAAACGCCGGGGAGCCGGGACAGCCGCTGCCGGTCTTAATAGCGTCTTCTGCCGCCACCGCCCCCGGGACTGCGTTTTTTGTTGAAACCGCCGCGGCCGCCGCCGCCCTCCGCCCGGGGACGTGCTTCATTGACGTTCAGGGCCCGTCCGTTCACTTCCTTGCCGTTGAGACCGGCCACCGCCGCTTCGCCCGCAGCCTTGTCGGCCATTTCCACAAACCCGAATCCCTTGGACTGATTGCTGAACTGATCCCGGATTATATTGACCGAATCCACCTTTCCGAAGGCCGCGAAGGCCTGTTGCAGATCTTCCTCGGTTAGGGTGTACGCCAGGTTGCCCACATAAATATTCATCTTCTCCTCCTTTTACGTGCCAGTCCTTCCTCTCCGGAAAACCCGCCGGCGGCAACACCGCGCCGCCGGTATTCCCGAACAGTCATCCTGTGCACTATGGTTGTCCCTCTTCGGCAACCGCCGCCTCGACGGGCCGCTCCGTCAGATCGCTGCGTGCCTCCTCTTCCGCCTGTTCCCGTTTCCGTTTGCCCTGGCGGCGGGCCATCTTCTCCTGGGCCTCCTGCATCCGCTTTATTTCCCGCTGCCTTTTAAAAAACGAATTCTGGTTTCTTCTCGCCATAGAAACTCCTTTCCCGACCTTATTCAAAAGCGATTTCTGAGCGTTATCAAGACAGGAGGTCCAAAAAAAATCCCAGCAGCCGTTCCTCTGGCTCTGGGATTGTCGAATGAAACCAAAACCGACTCAGAATTGGAGTCAGTATCTATTCGCCGACGGTTTTTGTCAAGGTTTATTATCTCCCCTGGAAGGCGGGGGCGCGTTTCTCCAGAAAGGCGTTGACGCCCTCCCGGTGGTCCTCCGTTCCCAGACAGAAGAGCTGGATACCCGTTTCCAGCTCGATCCCCGCCTGGAGATCCAGCTTGTCGCTCTGGTTGAGGATCTTTTTCATCAGGCCGATGGCCAGGGGGGCGTAGCGGGACAACCGCCGGGCAAATTCCAGGGTCTCGTCCCACAATTGTTCATCGGCGATGACCCGGTTGACGAGGCCGATCTGGAACGCCCGCTCGGCGTCGATGATGTCCCCGGTGAACATGAGTTCCTTGGCCCGGTGCAGACCCACGGTGCGGGGCAGAAAATACGTGGCGCTGCCGTCGGGAATCAGGCCGATCCGGACGAAGCTCTGGGAAAAGCGGGCCGCCCGGCCGCAGAAGATGAGATCGCAGGCCAATGCCAGGCTGAATCCCGCCCCGGCGGCGACGCCGTTCACCATGGCGATGACGGGTTTGGACATATGGACGATAAGATTGACGATCTGGGCGATGTCCTGGATATATCTCCTGGACTTGGCGATGTTGTCGAAGGTGAGGATATAGGGCAAATCGCCGCCGGCGCAGAAGGCCCGGCCCGCCCCGGTGAAGATGACGGCCCGCACTCCGGGGTCTTCCTCCACCTCCCGCAGGGCGTCCCGGGTGTCGTCGAGGAGCGCCTGGGTCATGGAGTTGAGGGACCCCGGATTGTTCATCGTGATCCGGGCGATATTGCCGATCTTTTCCAGTAACGCCGCTTTCTCTGCCATGGGTTCACCTCCGTTGTTTTTTTCGCCGCCTGCGGCGCCCCGGCCGTCGGTTGCGACGCCGGCCGCACCCGGGTCTTGGCAGTCCGTGCCGGCGTCCCCGCCGGCAAATATCTCTCCCGGGGCACCGAACGGCCGCCATTCTCTATAAACGTTTACGGGTAATAATTCAACAACCGCGGCTCCCCCTTGACAAAATCGCCGGGATGGACCATGAACTGATCCCGATAATCATAAAAACTTATGAGGAGGAAGGAAATCATGAAGGTCGTCGCGCTCAACGGCAGTGCCAGGAAAAACGGGAACACCGCCATTCTGCTCAACACGGTCCTGGAGGAACTCCAGCAGGAAGGCATGGAAACGGAACTTATCCAGATGGCGGGCATCGCCCTGCCGGGCTGCCGGGCCTGCTACAAATGCTTCAAGAACAAAAACCGGCACTGCTCCGTGGAAACGGACATGCTCAACGAGATCCTCGACAAGATGCTGGCGGCGGAGGGGATCCTCCTGGGATCACCGACGTACTTCTCCGACGTCACGGCGAACATGCGGGCCTTTATCGAGCGGTGCGGCTTTGTCGCCCGGGCCAACGACTACATGTTCAAACACAAGGTGGGAGCCGCCGTGGTGGCCGTCCGCCGGGCCGGCGCCATCCCCGCCTTCAGCGGCATGAACCTGTTCCTCCATTACATGCAAATGGTCATGCCCGGGTCGAGCTACTGGAACCTGGCCCTGGGCCGGGACATCGGCGACGTCCGCAAGGACGAAGAGGGCATCCAGACCATGAAGGATCTGGGAAAGAACATGGCCTGGCTCATGAAAAAGGTCTACCGGTAAGGGGACGGCTTCTCCTCAAGCCCTGATCATCACCAGCAGCATCTTTAAGGACTGCCCGGCGCTCAGGGCGTGGGGCTTGCCGGCGGGCATGATGAACATCTCCCCCGCCCTGACCCGGTGCGGTTCGCCGGCGATGCTGATCACCGCCTCGCCGTCGAGAACCGGCACCAGGGCGTCTAAGGGGCCGGCAATGGTCCGTTCGCGACGCGGGAACCGGATGATCCCGACCTGACACCCCGGAGGCTTCTCCGTATAGTCCGGGCGGAGAAACAATCGACATTCGTCGCCTTGGTTTTCCAGAAAGCCGGCCGCACCTGGAAATCCGAAGGACAACAATACCGCCGGAACGGTTTACAGATCACGATTATGCAGGGTGCTCACCCCTCATTTCTGCCCGTCACCCCGGAAGAGGTCCGCGCCCGGGGCTGGACGGCCCTCGATGTCATCCTCGTCACCGGCGACAGCTACCTCGACAGCCCGCACGTAGGCGTTGCCGTCATCGGCAAATGGCTCCTCGCCGCCGGTTACCGCGTCGGCGTTATTCCCCAGCCTGCTGTCACCACCGGGGCGGACATCATGCGCCTCGGAGAGCCGGAACTATTCTGGGGCGTCACCGGCGGCGGCGTGGATTCGCTCATCGCCAACCGCACCGCCTCAGGGAAACGGCGCCGCACCGATGATTTCACCGCCGGGGGGATCAACAACCGCCGCCCCGACCGGGCCGTGATCGTTTACGCCAACCTGATCCGGCGCCACTTCCCCGGGACCAAGCCCATTGTCCTGGGAGGCATCGAGGCCAGCCTCCGGCGGCTCGCCCATTACGACTTCTGGTCGGATCAGGTCCGACGCTCCATCCTCATGGACGCCAAGGCGGACATCATCGTGTACGGGATGGGGGAAAGGGCCGTTCGGGAACTTGCCGCCGCTTTCCGTTCCGGCGGGGACATCGCCGACATCCGGGGCATCTGCTACGCAGCGGCGGAAAAGAAGCCGGGGTTTCTCGAACTTCCCTCCTGGGAGGAAACGGCGTCCGACCCGGCGGCCCTGGAAAAGATGTTCCTTACCTTCTACGGCCATCAGGACAGCCGGACGGCCCGGGGCCTCTGCCAGCGGCAGGACAACCGCTGGCTGATCCACAATCCGCCGGCAGCGCCGCTCACGGAAGAGGAAATGGACGGGGTTTACGGTCTGGAATTCGCCCGGGACGTTCATCCCTGCCATAAGGCCGCGGGGGCCGTCCGGGCCCTGGAAACGATCCGGTTCTCCATTCCCACCCACCGGGGTTGTTACGGGGAGTGCCACTTCTGCGCCATCGCCGTCCACGAGGGCCGCACTGTCAGTTCCCGGAGCGAGGAGT